>Ga0111153_1204_pt1 | contig 9011 bp, 8 predicted proteins | sample DeeMarSeWOR28_12_FD_80255 | JGI IMG/M metagenome (GOLD analysis project Ga0111153, IMG submission 80255) | Gammaproteobacteria bacterium SG8_31 | reverse complement strand
CAGACTTCTCCCAGCAGAATGGCCAGGTGGAGCTTGCCGCCCCCGGCGTCGCCGTGCGCTCAACGGTGCCGCCGGGAACGGGTATGGACGAGGGTCTTTCCGTCGATGGTACGGCCTTCGAGGCGACGGGCATGGAAGGCTCGGCCAACGGCAGCGGTTCCGGCAATCTATTCGTTTGTGATGCGGTCGACGGCCTGGGGAGCCCGGGTGACTGCGCGGGCGCATCAGGGCGAGTTTGTCTTATCCGGCGAGGATCCATCAGCTTCGCCGATAAGGTGGCCGAGTGCGAGAGTCGGGGCGGCGAGGCTGCGATCATTTACAACAACGCGCCGGCCTTGTTTAGCGGAACTCTTGGAGACGCCACGACCGCCATTCAGGCGGTGGGCGTGTCCGGTAACGATGGCAGCGCGCTTCTGGGGCTGGCCGACAAGCCCGCCACCGTCACGACCAGCACGGGTGGGCACTACGCCTTCTACGACGGTACCTCCATGGCGACACCTTCTACGACGGTACCTCCATGGCGACACCCCACGTGACGGGAGTGGCTGCGCTGGTCTGGAGTCAGGACGCGAGCTGCAGCAATCAGGATATCCGGGCCGTTCTGGGCACAACCGCTACCGACCTTGGCGCTCCCGGTCGTGATAACGTCTTCGGCCATGGTCTGGTACAGGCCGCAGCAGCTGTCAACGCGCTCGCGTGCAGCACGAGCGGTGGTGGTGGCGGCGGGGGCGGCGGGGGCGGCGGCAGCTGCGACCTGCAGCCCATAGGTGCCAGCTGCGACGCGGACAGTGAGTGCTGTTCCGGCAAGTGTAAGGGCGGGCCGGGTAACAGGACCTGCAAGTGATCCGCGGCTCCGGGTTGCCATCCGGACCAAAGCCGAGGTTCGTCCGGCGCGGATAATCCCGCTCCGGCGCGGGTTCACCGGAACTGGACTTTCTTCAATGCCTCCTGGAGCGTGCCGCCCGGCTATAATCGACCGCGGTGATCGGGCACTTCGGCCCGATTCATTCATATGGGGGAGAACAAGAAAATGCGATCGTTAACAATTGCGCTGTCATCCGCCTTGCTGATGACACTGCCCGTGAGCAGCTTTGCCGACCAGACAGGCGGGCGGTACGCCACGCACAACAGTCATGAGGTCACGCAGGAGATGCCCGACGGGTCAAAGGTGGTGGTCTCACACTACACGCAGATCACGTTTGCCGACGATTCGTCTCATCCGCTGGATAATGTCAGCTCAGATTGCGTGGGGAGATTCCATGCCACGGCTGATGATGCCTTCATTTCAGCCGACGGCATGTGCACGAGTTTCAATGCGGCGGGTGATACGGCATCGTTCTGGTGGCGGGCGGACGAAGCCAATACGGCTGACTGTCCCGATCTTTGCGGCTCCTGGGGATACTTCAACGGCACGGGCAAGTTCGACGGCATCGAGGGATCCGGAAGCTGGATCAGAAACACGCTGTTCCACAACGGCAGTTCCGGCACCTGGAAGGGCGCAGCAAAATTGAAGTAGTGCGGCTTTCCCTGAGACGGCAGGAAAGGCTCGGCGCGACAGCGCCGGGTCTTTTTTCTGACTTTTGTAAAGGGCTGCGCCGCGAGGCAAGGTATCGTTTTTCGAACGCTCGTGGGACCATCAGGTTTATGCCTGCAATGCTTCCTCAGGAATTGGGTCGGGAGTGCTGGACTCGAATTGGGTGAAACAGGCTGAGAAATGGAGAAAGCAGAGACAAACTCGACTGACAGGATTCTGCGGCTCTTCCGGCGCTTCGATACCAACAATGACAGTCTCATCGATGAAAATGAATTCGGTGAGATCCTGAAAACTCTAGGATGGGACTCGTCAGCCGAAGTGCGGGCCCTCGAGTTTGCTGTCATCGATACAAACTCGGATGGCCTGGTGGATTTTCAGGAGTTTGCCGACTGGTGGCGGGACCAGAACTAGCCCGCTGACTGTTTCCCGGCAGGTTTTTCTCGCGACAGGGATGGGTCATCCGTGACCCGATACTCTGCAGACCGCATCCTGGCCCGCGGTGGTCTGCCAGTCGTCCGTAGCATCCCCGGTTGCCCGTTTTGCTTTGCCGAATCGGCGAACAGCCTAGAAGGTATAGCCGATACCGAAGAACAGCTGGGTGTCGCTCTCGTCGCCGTCCTCTTCCTCCGCGGGCTCGGCGATGTAGTCCCAGACCCAGGTTGCCCGGATATCGAAATCATCGATGATCTCGTAGGCAATACCGGTCTCCATGCGGTGAAGGTATCGGCCCGTGTCCTTGTTGGTGAACAAGGCGCGGTAGTCGCACCAGATGTCGATGTCATCGGTCAGCTCGTGATCGAACCGGGTCTTGGCCTGGAAGGCCGGGCTGCCCTGCGAGTCGTTCTCACCCTCGGGAACATCCTGGAACCAGGTCTTGGTGTAACCGGGACCACCGCTGACCCGCCACTCGGTCGTCGAGTTATCGATAATCTCGTAGCCCAGCGCGACGGTGTAGGTCAGCCGGTGTTCGATGTTCTGGAACTTGTCCTTGTAGTACTCGATTACAACCGGTGACCAGAAAACCCGGTCGGTGACAAAACGATCCCAGTCACCGGACAGGCGATGATTGTTCTCCGTTTCCTCGTTCTCGGTCTCGTCGTAATTGCCGATGTAATCCAGGACGATGCGCTGCTCGACCGTCCGCCGCTGGACCGTGGCCCGGCCGTTGAAGGACTCCTTGTCGGTGTTGCCCGACTGGTAGTTGGCGCTGGCGCTCACTTCCCCGGACCAGAAATTGATTTCTTTCGGCACGCCGGCGGTTACCGACAGGATTTCCACCTGGTCGAACGCCACCGTCTGATCGCCCATCACCGTGACCTTGCCGTCCTTGATCAGCACCTTGCCGGTCACTGATTCACCCACTCTCGGCCGTACCTCGAGCACCTGCACCGATCGCAGCTCGATAACGTCCTCCCAGTCGATCTTGGTGATCCCCATCTCGTCGCTGTCGAACTCCAGGGTGTCCTCGTAAAGAACAACGATTTCTCCGCCCAGCCACTCGCCGGAAGGCAGCTGCACCCAGTCGAACTCCGTGGGCATCTCGGCCGGCGAGGGCGGCAACCAGCCGGCAGCTTCCTCCTCGGCCTTGGCTGTTGTCAGGGGCGGCCCGAGGAAGACAAGAATCAAGGAAAGGCGAAAGGCACTGCTCATGGCTGAGCCTCGGAAATTGCTGCGCATGGCTTAACACTCCTCCATTTTCTCGAACATTCTCCGGTCCCGATGCCTTCAGGGCGTTCCGCCGCAACCCGGGCGGAAAAAGCTCTTGCAAGTTCGTCGGAAAAAAGTGTGGATCATACAGAATCTGAATGACCGGCAATTTTCCGGGGTGATGCTGCGATCATCCCTGTCTTTGTATTGACGGCAAGGCGGCGAGAGGGGGGGCGGGGACAGCCTATCGGGCCATCAGCGCTCGTTGAGAGGTCTCCGCCACGCAATTGGCTCGGCGGCATTCAGGGCATTTCCGGGCAATTGCTGAAGGGCGACTCCCGAATGCATTAATATGCCCATCGCGTCGGTTCAGATGGTCACACTGCATGGCGTTGCACGAAGATATTGCAGTCATTCACGTTCCCAGGGCCCGCCCGCCAAAGGCGGGTCAATGCTTTTCTGTGCTGCTCGGACTCGTGGCGTGTGTGTATGGCTGCACCAGCGTGGGCCCTGATTTCGTGGAGCCGGAAGCCGAGCTGCCAGAGCAATGGTCGCAGGCCGGTGCCGGCATGACGGCGACACCGACAGAGCTGGTGGAGTGGTGGACCGTCTTCGGCGACCCTGTCCTCGACCGGCTCATTCTAACCGCCTACGAGCAGAACTACAGTCTGGAGGTCGCGGGATTGCGCGTGCTCGAGGCGCGCGCTCAGCTCGGGATCGCCGTGGGGAATCAGTATCCCCAGCTCCAGCGCGGGCGTGGCGGCGTGACGCGGGTGTCGGGCAGCGAAAGCGGGGCGAACACCGCCGCCGGCGATCTCAACTACTGGCAGTACGACCTGGCTGCGGACGTGTCCTGGGAGATGGATTTCTGGGGCCGCTTCCGGCGGGGTATCCAGTCGGCAGATGCCGGTCTTGCGGCGTCCATCGCCAACTACGATAACGCTCTGGTTCTGCTGATTTCACAGGTCGCCCAAACCTACGCGGCGATTCGTACAGCCGAAGAACAGCTCCGGGTCGCGCGTGAAAACGTGGTGCTGCAGGAGCGCAGTCTGGATATCACCAGGATCCGTTTTCGATACGGGGACGCTGACGAACTCGATGTCCAGCAGGCCAGGACGCTATTGCTGAGTACACAGGCCACGATTCCCCAGTTCGAGATTACGCTGGACCAGGCGCGAAACGCGCTGAGTACTCTGCTGGCCCGCCCGCCAGGAGACCTGGCCGATTTACTTGGCTCCGCTGGAGAAATTCCGTCCCTGCCGGAAGAGATCGCCACCGGCGTCCCTGCCGATCTTCTCAGACGTCGTCCCGATGTCAGGCAGGTGGAACTGCAGGCCAGAGCGCAGAGCGCATTGATTGGCGTCGCCGAAGCGGATCTTTATCCCAGCTTCACCCTGGCAGGGTCCATCGGCCTGTCCGCGGCAGACGGCACAGACACGACAAGGACGGGTGACTCCGGACCCGGGGAACTGTTCAGGTCCGACAGCCTGGTCTTCCAGGGCGGGCCTGCTTTCAGCTGGAACATACTCAATTACGGACGCATCAAGAACAATGTCCGGATCCAGGACGCGCGGTTCCAGCAGCTACTGATCAGTTACCAGGACACGGTGCTCGCCGCGGCTCAGGAGGTGGAGGACTCCATGGTGGCGTATGTGCGCGGTCTTGAACAGGAGCGAATTCTTGCCGAATCCGTGGAGGCTGCGAAACGCTCGGTGGACCTGTCTACGCTTCGCTACAAAGAGGGGCTGTCCGACTATCAGCGGGTCCTGGACGCACAGCAGTCGCTGTTTACACAACAGTCCCGGTATGTGGCCAACAGGGGCGCACTGGTTGTAAGTGTCGTCGGCCTCTACAAGGCCCTGGGCGGAGGCTGGCAGATACGGGAGGGACAGGACTTCGTTGATGATCAGAACAAGCAGATGATGGAGGACAGGACGGACTGGGGAGATCTGCTGGAGCCCGGGGCGACGGATCCGGTTCCCGAGGGCGAACGGCGCCGACCTGACTGGTAACGAGCAAGCGAGACAGAAGAAAATATGGCTGACCAGAAACGATCAGAGGAAGAAACGGCGGCAGAGAACGTCGAGCCCGCCGGGCCGCCGCCAGAAGAAGACCGGCCACAGAAGACGGGCCAAAAAGACCCGGTCCGGCGCTGGACCCTGATCGTCCTGATGATCTGTGCTGTCCTGACCGTGTGGTACGTCATCGGCGATCGGCTGACCCCTGTCACCAGCCAGGCCCGCGTGGAAGCATACGTGGTGCCCGTCGCCCCGGAAGTGTCCGGCACGGTGTCCGCAGTGGACGTCGGCAACAATCAGTTTGTCGAGGCCGGTGAGCGGCTGCTGCAGATCGACGTGTCCCGTTATGCCCTCACCAGGGATTCCGCCGAAGCGGAACTGCTGGCAACCCAACAGGAACTCGACGCGGCCTTTGCCGGTCTGGTGTCTGCAGAGGCCAGTCTGAAGTCGGCTCGCGCGGATCTCGAGAAGGACCGCAAGAATTTCGAGCGTCTCGAGAACATTTTCGAGGAAGATCCCGGAGCGGTCTCCAAGCGCCGTCTGGATGGAGCGTTTGCCAGTCTCGAGAGCGCGAAAGCCAGAGTGGAGGCGGCCGAAGCCGAACTGAAAAAAGCGCGTCTTCAGCTGGGTCCAGCACCTGAAGAGAATCCGAGGTTGCTTGCCGCCCGGGCCGCCCTGGAACAGGCTGCCATCAATCTGGAGCGGACCACCATCGTGGCTCCCGATCGTGGTCTGGTGACAGACGTGAGGGTGGATGCGGGGAATTTCGCCCAGGCCGGGGCACCGCTGATGACTTTCGTGGCCATTCACGACGTCTGGATTCAGGCGGACCTGACGGAAAACAACCTGGGCAACCTGAAATCCGGTGACGAAGCAGAGTTCGTTCTCGACGTGCGCCCCGGGCGTGTATTCAAGGGCCGGGTTCGGAGCGTCGGTTTCGGGGTCTCGACCGGGAATGACTCTCTCGGAACATTGCCGACGATCGAGAACCAGCAGAACTGGCTTCGTGACGCCCAGCGCTTTCCCGTCATTATCGATCTCGACGAGCAGGTCCTCGAGGAAGGGATCGGCATCCGTGTCGGTTCCCAGGCGAGTGTCATCGTCTACACCGGTGCGCACCCGGTAATGAATACGCTCGGCCGGTTGTATATTCGCCTGCTGAGTTATTTCTCGTACCTGTATTAGGCGGGTGGGGAAATTGGCGACAGGGAGCTCCGAGATCCTGCTCAGCCAGCGGAGGATTCTGCGACTCGCCGTCGGCACGACTCTGGCATTAGCCTGCGGAGAGGTGATTGGATGGAATGCCTCCTATCTGGCCGCTGTGCTCGCCGCAACGATCCTCGCGCTGCCCCTTCCCGCGCCTGCCCTCAGGGGCGGGTTGTCGTTTGTCCTGATGCTTGCGATCGCCCTCGGCACGGGCCTGCTGCTGCTGATTCCCATCCACAAGTGGCAGATCGTCGGAGTTGTCCTCATCGGCCTCGGCCTGTTCGGTATTTTCAATTACGCGGCGCGGGGCGGCAGCCCGATTATCGCGGCATTCATGAGCATCGGTCTCGCGGTGGTGCCGGCGCTGGGCTCGGAGTCCGTACCGGCCGCCGTGATGATCACGGGCGCCCTCATCAAATCCGGGGCGGCCTGCATGCTCTTCGTCTGGCTGGCCTACGCCATCTTCCCCGAACCGCCGGAAACACGTGAACAGGTTGCGGCGATGCGGGCCGCCAAGGCAGCCGCGCCGCCGCCTGATCCGCGGAATGCGGCGCACGCGGGCCTGCGGGCCCTGTTCGTGACTTTTCCGGTGTTGCTGTTTTTCCTGGTTGTGCCGGACACGTCGAAATACATGGTCGTCCTGATCAAGTCGATGACCCTGGGTCAGCAGTCCAATGTAGGCGGCAGCGCCCAGGCGGCGAAGTCCATGTTGTTTTCCACTCTTGTCGGAGGTCTGGCGGCCTTGCTCGTCTGGGCCGTCCTGCAAATATGGCCGTCACTGCTGGTATATGTGCTCGGTGTGTTCGCAGTCGCCCTGGTTCTTGGCCGCCGGGTATTTGCCGGCACGGGGCTGGCTCAGAATGGGTCGATGTGGTCATATGCGCTGGTGACGGTTCTGGTGATTCTTGGTCCCGCCGTGGGGTCGACACCGAATGCCGACTTCAAGTTCGGCCTGCGGATTTTTCTGATGCTGGTCGTGACGGTTTACGGAATTCTGGCGATGTTGCTATTCGACCTTTTCACCGGGACACGGGACCGGAAGATCGAGCCTGCCGCAGCGGATGGCGCCGCGTGATCGGCGCCCGGGTGGACTGCCCGTGAGGGTCCGGCCGGTGCCGAAAGCAGTGGCGTCACCCCGGTGGCTGTTGGCAGGGATCGCCTGCCTGACCTGTTGCTGGCCGGCGGGCCTGGCAGCCCAGGAGCAGCCCACGCGGCGTGGTCTGCTGATCGGCATCGGTGACTACGAGGCCAGTGACAGTGGGTCGGGTGCCGGCGTCGCCCCCGTTCCCGATCTGCAGGCCCCGGTCAATGACGTGCTTCTGATCAGACGCGTGCTCATCACTCGTTTCGGGTTCCGACCGGAAGACCTGACGGTGTTAACGGACGCAGGCGCGACACGGGCGGCGATTCTTGCCGCTCTCGAGACCCTGGTGGAGCAGACGGGTCCCGACGACGTCGTCTATGTGCATTTCTCGGGACACGGATCACGTATTTCCGACCGGAACGGCGACGAGGCTGACGGATGGGACGACACGGTCCTTTCCTACGACGCCCGTTCCGCCGGCGTCAGGGACATTCTCGACGACGAACTCGATGCATTCCTGCAGCGCCTGCCGGCCCGGGACGTGCTGGCGGTCATGGATGTGGGCCGGACACCGACACTCACCGCTCCCGGCCGACACTCACCGCTCCCGGCAGCGACATCCGCGTGCGCGGAGTGGGGCCGGACCCGCGGGAGCAGCTGTACGACGAGGAACCGGCTGACACCGGGCCGGTGCAGCGGAACGGGTCATACGTGATGCTGGATGCTGCAGCGCCGGGCCAATACGGACTGGAAGGGCGCATCTCCCACGAACACTGGTTCGGCTGGTTTTCCTGGTCCCTTGCCCGGGCGCTGGCGACGGGACCGCAGGATCGGTCGATCGACCGCTTGCACGCCGAGATCCAGGACGTGATGAACAACCTGGGTGATCTCGTTGGAGTCCGATCGCCGGGCTCCCGGATGAAAGCAGCCGGAGCGGTTCGGGAGAATGCCGTGCTGGGTGGGGACCGGCTGGAGGCCGGCGGACGCCCAACAGCGGACCGGGCGTGGGCCAATGCGGAATTCATCGGTTCCGGGGAAGTCCTGCTCGAGCAGGGGTCGCTTCTCGGGGCGGGGCCGGGTTCCCTGTGGGCCGTTTATCCGCCGGACACTTCGTCATTTACGGCGGAAGCGATTCTCGCCACGGCAGAGGTCACCGGGCATGACGGCGACGACGCCCGGGCGAAGCTGGATGGAGGCGGTACCGTCCCGGCCGGGAGTCGGGCGGTGCTTCTTGCACCGGCCCCGCCACCGACGACCGTGTCCGTCTGGCTTCGCCGGGTCTCGGGGCCAGGTGGAGAGACTCTGAGAGATGCATTGTCGGCCAGTCCCCGCGTCAAGTTCGTCGAGTCGGCCCGGGGCGCCCGCTTCATCGTCAATATCGATGACCGGGGTTGTCGAGTCTATGGGCCTGGCGGCCTGCAGCTGGTAGAGGAATTCCAGGAGGTCAGTCTGGAGGAAACCACGGCCCGGCTTCTGACCCGCTTCGAGCGGTCAGTGAGGCTCGCACACCTGCAGGCTCTGG
>Ga0111153_1223_pt1 | contig 9075 bp, 5 predicted proteins | sample DeeMarSeWOR28_12_FD_80255 | JGI IMG/M metagenome (GOLD analysis project Ga0111153, IMG submission 80255) | Gammaproteobacteria bacterium SG8_31 | reverse complement strand
GTAATCAACCCATCCACGACCGTCCTTCAGGGCGATCGCCAGCATCTCGTCTCGGAACATCTTGCCCTTTGCGTCCGGTTTACCCTTCAGGCTGGTGCCGATAGTTTGCGTTCTGATCGGATGGGCTATTACCGTCAGCTCGGTGTCCAGGACAAACACATAGAGTGAGGGGTTGTCGGCATCTTTGTAGGGATGTTCAGCCCTGTTGATCCTGGCAAACGTCTGAAGAGCGTTTTCTGCCGCTGCTTCCTTGGTCTGCTGAACACGGGCCATCACCTCATCAGAGGTTTGAGCGAACGACAAACCGGCCATGACAATCGACAGCAAAAGACCGACAACGACGCGCTGCGGAGATTTCATTGGAGTTCCCCTCATAAAGGGACCGAATCTCGGACAAGATCGGCCCGCCGAAACCGTGTTATTTCTGACGCGGAACGATGGGAACATAGACCACTGTGCGCCACCGAGCAATGCTGCATAGCAACGCTCGGCGCGGCAGCGAATGTTGTCGGGTAGTTTTTATATATCCCGCCCGCCTGCTGAGTATGTTTTGGGCTGAGCAGGAACTTTGCTTGGAGAATTGCCAGTTCTAACGTGTCCTGGTCGAAGCCGAACTTGATTGTCATGACCTGTGATTTGGATACGCCGTTATGCAGTTCGACGGACAGTCACGTGCACATGATCAAGCACGAGCTTTCAGAAGATCACGAACACCTCAAGACAACGTCTACGATTTACGCGGGCGGCAAGTCTGAGAAGGACACGGTCTATCACTTCGACCGTAAACAGTGACGCTGACCGGGATTGACGCCGGTTCCATATTGTTTGGGGTGATACGCGGCGGCAGTCCTCTACCCTCCCGACACCAGGAGGGACTCGTTCCCACTAGACCCGGTGGAAAAGCCCAATCTTGGTTCGAGTCATCGGTATGTACGTTGTTTCAAGGGTCAGGCTCGACGTCTTCTACTGAAAGTACGTGGGCGCGACAGCGAAATTCCAAGACGTGCTCAGGGGCCCCTGAGTTCCTTGACTAATGCAGCTGCCTGCGCGTTGTGGGGCTGCAGCGCCCACAACCTCTCCGCGTAACCTGCTGCGCCTTGGCGGTCACCCGCTGCGCGGGAATAGATCGCGAGTGTGTAGAGCACGTCTCCATCGGCTGGTCGATCTGCATGGGCTTTCTTCAGCACCGAAATCGCGCGCTCCGGTTGCCCGGTATCGTGCAGTGCCACCGCCCAGACGTATTGAAAGCGGGTGTTTCCCGGTGCCAGTGTCGCGGCCTTCTCCAGCCAAGGCAGGGCGGCTTTTCCACCTTCCCGTCGGACGGCAAGCAGGCCCATCGAGTGATGGATCGCCGGGCTGTCCGGTCGCGCCGCCAGCCCCTTTCTCAAGACCGCCTCGGCCTTGGTCTCCTCGCCCCGGGCCCGATAGAGATCGGCGAGATTCACGTAGGCCGGGTCGAAATCCGGGTGCAGCCGGATCGCCGCCTCGAGCTGACGCTCCGCCCGCTCCGCGTCGCCGGCGGCCGCATACAGCAGCGCCAGATTCAGTCGCGACTCCGGTCGATCGGCGTTGCCCTTCTGGATCTCGACGTACTCGGCGAGCGCCGACTTCAGCGTCTGCCTTTGTTCGGGGACGAGATCCGCCGGTGGTACAGCAGCAAGCTGCCGGGCCGCCTCGGTCCTGACCGATAGCACCGGGTCGTTCAGCACGTCTACCAACTGGCTCTGCTTGACCGACAAGGGCAGTGGCGCCATAGCTTGCAGCGCGCCGAGTCGCACCAGCGGGTCGGAGTCGCCCAGATAGGCGTAGGCCAACCGTACACTTTCCGGACTCGGGTAGGCCGCCAGGTGCGCCAATGCGGTCCCGCGGACGACCGAGGGCTGATCACCGGATGCCAGCAATGTGAGCAGCCGATCGGCGGCATCGATCTGCCCGGTCTCCGCGGCCCGAAAAATCACCCCAAACTGCTGGTAACCGGACGCGTCACGCACCAGCCATTCCCGGACCGCCGCCGCGCTCCACCCGTCCGGGCGATCGCCGTGGCACGCGTCGCAGGCATCGGTCACACCCAGCGACTCCGCCAGGTCAGGACGCGGGACGCGAAAACTGTGGTCCCGGCGGCCGTCGACAACCATGTAGTCACGGGACGGCATGTGACAGTCCACGCAGGCCGGCGGCGACTCGATCCCACCGTGATGATGATGCCCGGCGACCGCGAAGACCTCCGGCGCGTGACACTGCGCACACAGGGCATCGCCGTGGATTTTCAGCCGCGCGGCGTGGGGATCGTGGCAGTCGGTACACACCACGCCGGCCGCGTGCATCCTGCTCTGGAGGAAAGAGCCGTACACATAGACCTCGTCGCGAATTTGACCGTCCGGGTAATACAAAGGCTCGGTCAACAGGGCGGGCAAATAGGAATCGGTCAGCGGCTGGCCGTGAGCATACTCGGACCGGATCGACGCCCGTCGGGCGTGACACCGTCCGCAGGCCTCGATCTGAATGTCGGCGCCTGTCGCGCCGACCAAGCGCGCCGTCGCCTGGCCCGGTTCCCGCAGCCACCGGCGATCGGGCTCGGCGAAGGACACGACCAACCCGTTGTCCTGCCCGGATTGTCCAGCCTGGGCCCACGCCATGTGACGGGAACCGGGTCCGTGGCAAGCCTCGCAGGCTACGTCGATGTCCGTCCAGACGGAAGCGAACGAGTCCGCCGCCGGATCGTAATTCTTGCGGTAACCCGTGGAGTGGCAGTCGGCGCACATGTAATTCCAGTTCTGGCTGCGTCGCGTCCAGTGCAGTTCGTCCGAGGCATCGACCTGCTCGTCGGGATACAGGTGGAACCAACGCTGGCCGCCCTTCCCAACCGGTCGCGTGTCCCACGCGATTCCCAGGGCCTGCAGCCGGCCGTCGGGAAATTCGATCAGGTACTGCTGTAACGGCTCGACGCCGAAGGTATAGGCGATTCGGTATTCGGTGAGCGTCCCGTCGGGTCCGTCGGTCTCCACGTAGAAGCCGTCGTCGCGGGTACTGAAAGTCGACGTGACGCCCGCGTAACTGAACCGCGCATCGTCGAAGTCTCCCAGCACCGTATCGTCGTCGGCCGGCTGCATGGCGAGGTCGTGATGAGAGCCGCTCCAGCGCGTGTTGACCGCCGGGTGGCAGCCGGCGCAGGTGGCACCGCCGACGTATGTTACGGGGCTGGCGACTGACGGCGGCGTCGCTTCAGACTCTGGTGGCGCATTCTCTACTCGCTTTTCACACCCAGCAAGGGCCATGATCAGAGCCGCTAACAGTCGGGGGACGATCCACATCATTTGACGGTATCCGTTCCAGCCACGGTCGACAAGAGAGTGACGACATGCCGGTTCGGCGGCTCGCTCTGGCCAAAAAACGAACATCGCTTGATAACGGCATCCGGATTGAGGTTACCGACGAAACGCAACAAAGGTCATGTCATAATGCCCTCCCGATCGTTCGGGCGGTCCACTTCGTGACAACGCGGCTCGGGAATATACATAAGTACGGAATTGAGTAGATCGGGCCGAGCAGCCCGGCGAGGGGAGGAGTCCATGAAACGATTGATCCTTGCGCTGGGGCTGTGGGCCCTGGCGACGGTGGCCCTGGCTGCCGACAAGCCCAATATTCTCGTCATCTGGGGCGACGATGTCGGCCAGTCCAACATCAGCCGCTATACCCAGGGTCTGGTGGGTTACCGGACGCCCAACATCGACCGGATCGCCGAGGAAGGCATGACCTTCACGGACTACTACGGCGAGCAGAGCTGTACCGCCGGACGCTCATCCTTTATCACGGGCCAGAGTGTGTTTCGGACCGGCCTGTCCAAGGTCGGCCTGCCGGGTGCCGAGCTCGGCATGCGGGAGGAGGACCCGACAATCGCCGCCTTGCTGAAGGGGGAAGGCTATGCCACGGGTCAGTTTGGCAAGAACCATCTCGGGGACCGAGACCAGCATCTGCCCACCAATCATGGTTTCGACGAGTTCTACGGCAACCTCTACCACCTCAACGCCGAGGAAGAGCCGGAGAACGAGGATTATCCGGGCGACCTGGTGCTGGCCGACGGACAGACCTTCAAGGAGAAGTTCGGCCCCCGCGGCGTCATCCACAGTTTCGCCGACGGTCGCATCGAGGACACCGGCCCGCTCACCAAGAAGCGCATGGAGACGGTGGACGATGACACCAGTGATCGGGCCATCGGCTTCATCGAAAAAGCGGTCGCGGACGACAAGCCGTTCTTCGTCTGGTGGAGCGGCACCCGCATGCACTTCCGCACCCACGTCAAGGAGGAGCTTCGCGGTATCTCCGGCCAGGACGAGTATGCCGACGGCATGGTCGAACACGACATGCATATCGGCAAGTTTCTAGACACGCTGGATCGCCTCGGTATCGCCGACAACACGATTGTCTTCTACTCCACCGACAACGGCCCCCACTACAACACCTGGCCCGATGCAGCGGCGACGCCTTTCCGCGGCGAGAAGAACACCAACTGGGAGGGCGGCTGGCGCGTGCCGTCCATGGTCCGGTGGCCGGGCAAGATCAAGGCCGGCACCTGGTCCAACGACATCATGCACCACATGGACTGGATGCCGACCTTCCTGGCTGCCGCCGGCAATCCTGACATCAAGGACGAGCTCAAGAAGGGGTCCGTGAAGGCCATCGGTCGCAAGTACAAGGTGCACCTGGACGGCTACAACTTCCTGCCCTACCTCACGGGTCAGGAAGGGGAGGGTCCGCGCAAGGAAATCTTCTATTTCTCCGACGACGGTGACCTGACGGCGCTGCGCTATGGGGACTGGAAGATCATGTTCATGGTGCAGAAGTCACCCGGCACGCTGAACGTGTGGCAGGAACCTTTCGTGCCCATGCGAGTCCCCTACATCTATCACCTCCGCCGCGACCCCTACGAGCGCGCGACGATCACTTCGAACAGTTACTACGACTGGATGATCGATCGGGTCTATCTGCTGGTGCCAGCGCAGACCTACGTGGCAAGGTTCCTGGAGACCTTCAAGGAATTCCCGCCCAGGCAAAAGGCTGCGAGCTTCAGCCTCGACCAGGTCATGGAGGCACTTTCTCCGCCGGGCGGCTGACGAGCATGGCGATAAAGTTCGAACGGATGGCCCCGGCGCAGGGTGCCGGGGCCATTTTCTTGTCGGCCCGGCCCTCACTAACCTGTTCCCATCGCTGAATCAACGCAACCCGGCCATGGATTCCGAGACCTTCACAGGAAATCGAAAATGAAAAGAACGCTACGCGCCATCTTTCTCATGGGCCTGGCACTGGTCTTCACTAACGTGCTCGGGGCTCAGACTACAGACCCGCTTCCGTCCTGGAACGACGGCGAGGGCGACGGTGACGAAGGAAGAATCCCCCGAATTCGTGCCGCCTGCAGAGCGCATTGCCACATTTGATAATGACGGCACCCTCTGGGCCGAGCAGCCCATGTACTTCCAGCTTCTGTTCGCGATCGACCGCGTGAAAGCTCTCGCACCCCAGCACCCCGAGTGGAAAGACCAGGAGCCTTTCGCATCCCTCCTGAAGGGAGACGTGGATAAGACTCTCGCCGGTGGGGAGCACGCGATCCTGGAGATCGTCATGGCCACCCATGCGGGGATGACGACCGACGAATTCGAGGAGATCGTAAATGACGGATCGCAACGGCGCGGCATCCGACGACAGGCAGGCCTTACACCGAAATGGTCTACCAGCCCATGCTCGAACTTCTCGCCTACCTCCACGCCAACGGCTTCAGGACGTTCATCGTCTCCGGTGGCGGCATCGAGTTCATGCGGCCGTGGGTGGAGGCGGTGTATCGCATTCCGCCGGAACGGGTCGTCGGCAGCAGCATCGCGACCCGGCACGAGATGCGCGACGATGTGCCAGTGCTGGTACGCCTGCCGGAGCTGAACTTCCTGAACGACAAGGAAGGCAAGCCGATCGGCATACACAGGCATATCGGACGTCGTCCCATCGCCGCATTCGGCAACTCCGACGGTGATCTTCAGATGCTGCAATGGGCCAGCGCCGGCGACGGCCCGAGCCTGGCGGTCTACCTGCACCACACGGACCCCGAACGCGAGTGGGCCTACGATCGCGATTCCGGCATCGGCCGACTGGACAAGGGCCTCGACGAGGCGGCGGCAGAAGGCTGGACGGTCATTGATATGAAGCAGGACTGGAAGATCGTCTTCCCGCCCGAGAAGCGATGAATCGCGACCCCTGCCCGCAACAAGCTGCTGTCTGAAGCTGGGGAAAAGGCAATGATGATGAGCGATAGAAACAGTGTTTTTCTGGAGACCGCGCAATGGCTATGCAGTTGGATGGACAGAGTCCATTCTGTCTGCCGACTGTGCCGGGAGACCGTTCGTCGTCAAGTCGGTTTCTTGCTAGCAATATTGGCTATAGGGACCCCGGCAGGGGCCTCGCAGGCTGGCGGATTGTACCTCTACGAAATCGGTACGCGGGATGCCGGACTGGCTTCGGCCGGCTGGGCTGCCCGGGCAGCCGATGCCGGTACGTTGGCGACTAATCCGGCGGGACTGGCGCGACTGACCCAGCCGGAACTTATCGTCGGTGCGCAGCCGCTTTACCTGGATCTGGAGTTCGACCCCGACGAGAACACGACCGTGGCAGGTTCCGACGGCGACCCGGCGAGTTGGATTCCTTCCGGCGGGCTGTTCTACGCCCGCCCCGTTAACGATCGCTGGGCGTGGGGAGTCGGAGTCTACGGGAACTTTGGCCTTGGAATTGATTACGGCACCGACTGGGTCGGTCGCTATTATGTCGATGAAGTTACGCTTCAGGCTCTCGCCTTCCAGCCAACCCTGAGCTACCGCATCAACGAACGATGGTCCATCGGTGCAGGAATCGTTGGGCTTTACGGAGTATTCGATCAGCGCTCTCGCATCAGGAACCTGGAACCGGGAACGCCCGACGGCAGGCTAAAGATCGATGATGAGCAGTTCGAGATCACCGGGAACTTCGGACTCCTGTATGAACCCGCGGCGGGCACTCGGTTTGGACTCCAATACCTGATGGAGACGAAGCTAGAATTCGAGGACAACCCCAAATTCACTGGGATCGGGCCGTTGCTTTCCCAGGTGTTGGAAAATGCCGGCCTGGTGGGGGCTGAACTCGGCCTGGACCTAACTTACCCAAACAGGCTCATCCTGAGCGGCTATCACGAACTGGACAACCGCTGGGCTGTAATGGGTAACCTGGGCTGGGACCAGTGGTCCGAGTTCGGCAAGGTGGACGTGCTGGTCGCCGGCGAAGACACCACGTCCCTGACCTTCGATCGCAACTACGAGGACACCTGGCACGCCGCTGTTGGCGCCGAGTACCGGCGTTCGGCCCAATGGAGATTCACTGGCGGCATTGCCTATGACAGCTCGCCGGTCAAGGACCGATACCGGACGCCGGATATGCCGGTCGGCGAAGCGTGGCGTTTCGGGGTCGGCGCGGAATACCGACTTCGGGAAGGCCTGACGATCTCGGGTACGTACGCGCTGATCTGGTCAGGTGACCTCGACATGGATGTCGATCGCGGGCCGTTTGCCGGTCGGGTTTCCGGTAAATACTCGGACACTGCGATTCATGCGCTGGGGCTGGTGTTCAATTGGAAATATTGAAACTTGCGGCTGCGTCAGGTTATCCATCCCCCTGATCCATGTCGGGATGGAATAAAGCTGACACCTCCCAGAACACCCAGAAATGGTTTGGGTCGACTTCACGGGCTGACCCTTAAGAGGGCTGCTCGCTCACTCCGTTCGCTGCGCGTTGTCTCGGCCGACTCCGTCGGCCTCGGCTCGAACTCCCGACCCCCTGGTTCGTAGCCAAAAGGGCGCGTGTAAATAATTGTTTTTATTGACTCTTAGGTCGGGGCGTCCGTTGCATTCTTCACAACAGTGCATAACAGTGCACAACAGAGTCCGGCAGAAATCCGGCAGTGATTTTTGGCAGCCTAATTGGCCGGCATTGCGTAGAGCTACGGATTGCGCTCCGATCGAGAGATCTCTGAGTGTCTGCGTTCGGCCAGAAACGGACATCTTTCATCAGTCGTTGGTTATCCGTATCCTTGCCCAGTTGTTCCTCAGGCGCGCGATATTGATTGGGCTCCTCTTCGCCGACCGCATCAAGTCTGGCGCCAGGACCGGATTGCGTGAACCCGCTCCTGGTTGATGATGCCATCGGAGACCGGGTTACAATGCGCGGCGCTTGCCGGGCCGACTCCCATGGCTGGCGCAGGATTTCTGGACCTTGGCCCAAATCACAACACGTACCCGTATGCATCCAATGATGAGTGCAGAAACGTTGGCAGACCAAGCAGGATTCCTGATTGCTGCAATCGCCGTGACCCCCGCAATCGTGAGCGACGCAGTCGCCGCCCGCCCATGCTTATCGGAGTCTGACGCGTGAAGCTCGACCGCAAGCATCTCCTGACCGGGCTTATTGTTCTCGTCGCTGCGGCCCTCGTGCTGTTTAAGTACCGCGACTACGTCCTCAACCCCTGGACCCGGGACGGCCAGGTGCGGGCAGACGTCATACAGATCACGCCCCGGGTGACGGGGCCGATCGTCGAGCTGCCGATCAAGGACAACCAGTTCGTGCGCGCCGGCGATCTCCTCTTCCGGATCGATCCGCGCACCTTCGAGGCGGAGCAAGACCGGGCCCGCGCCCAGCTGGACGAGACCGGCGACACGGTTCGCGCGCTCGAAAAGCAGGTGGAGGCGGCGACCGCGGCGGTGGAGGTCGCCCGGGGCAATATCGTGCGGGCAGAGAGTCAGATCGCGGGCTACGACGCCACGATCGAGCAGCGCAAGGCGGAGTTCGACCGCCAGGAAGAGCTGCTGCCGCAGAAGGCCACTTCCCAGCGGTCGCTCGAGCAGGCGAAGGCGGCTTACCTCGTTGCCCTGCAGGAGAGGCGCACCGCTGAGGCCCAGCTGCTGCAGGTCAAGGCCAATCTGCTCGAGTCACAGGCGACCCTGGCGGAGGCCGAGGCCCAACTGGGCGAGATCGGCGACGCCAATCCCCAGGTGCGGAGCTCCCTGGCCG
>Ga0111153_1248_pt1 | contig 9188 bp, 8 predicted proteins | sample DeeMarSeWOR28_12_FD_80255 | JGI IMG/M metagenome (GOLD analysis project Ga0111153, IMG submission 80255) | Gammaproteobacteria bacterium SG8_31 | reverse complement strand
GATCGGCTCGGCGCCCAGAGCGCGGTCTGCTCCGGCGGGCGATACGATGGTCTGGTGTCGCAGCTCGGCGGCCGGGCCACCCCGGCCATCGGCTGGGCCCTGGGCATGGAGCGTCTCGTCGAGCTCGTCCGGGACGCCGACCTGGCGCCGGGGGAGGAGCGTCCCCACGCCTATCTCGTGCCCCTGGGCGACGTCGCGGAACGGCGCGCCCAGGCGTTGGCCGAGTCGCTTCGGGACGACGTCCCGGACCTGCGGCTCTGGCTGCACTGCGGCGGCGGCGGCATGAAATCGAGGATGAAACGAGCAGACCGGAGCGGGGCCGGGTACGCCCTGATCCTGGGTGACGCGGAACTGGAGGCGGCGAGCATCGTGATGAAGCCGTTGCGGAGTCATCGAGACCAGGAGACCGTCCCGCTGACGGATCTGCCGGACCGGCTCCGGCAGCTCTGCGGCGAGGCGAGTCAGGAATAAATCTGTAGCGAGGTTCGAAGTGGACGATTATCTGTCGGAGAAGGAACAGGTCCAGAAAATCAGGGAATGGTGGCGGGAGAACGGCCCCTACGTTATCGCCGGCCTGGTGCTGGGCATCGGTGGCCTCGTCGGCTGGAACTACTGGAAGTCGTACAAGATAGCCCAGGCCGAGGAGGCCGGGGCCATCTACATGCAGCTGTCGGAGATGGCGGAATCCGGCGATCAGGCGGCTGCCGCAGCAGCCCTGGCCGATCTGGAAGCCGACTATGCCAGCACGCCCTACCTGGACCAGGCCCGGCTGATGATGGCCCGGATGATGGTGGAGAAAGGCGAGTTCGAGGGGGCCGCCGCCCACCTGGCGGACGTGGTCGAGAGCACCAGCGATCCGGAACTGGAGCGGGTGGCGAGGATCCGGCTGGCCCGGGTGTGGCTGGCGGCGGGTCAGCACCAGCAGGCCCTCGACGTGCTGGATCTGTCCAGGGCCGGGGCTTTCGCGGCCCGTTTCCACGAGATCAGGGGAGATGCGCTGGCCAGCCGGGGCGAGGACCAGGCCGCCATCGAGGAATACCGGCTTGCGCTGCAGGGCGGCGTGGAGGGCGTCGTGGACCGGCAGGCGGTCCTGCTCAAGCTCGACGCGCTGGGCGGCTCTCCTGACGATATCGGACCGGAGCCCTCGGGGGACGCATGATCCGCCTGGCGCTTACGCTGTTCGCCAGCCTGCTGCTGGCCGGCTGCTCCATCTTCGGTGACGACGACGAACCGATCGATCCGCCGGCGGAGCTGACGGACTTCGAGGAAGCTTTCAGGGTTTCCCGCGTCTGGGAGATCCGCATCGGCGGCGGGACCGAGTTCCTGATGCTGGCCCTGTCGCCGGCGGTGGACGGGGGGCGGATCTATGCCGGGGCCTACGACGGCCGGGTTATCGCCGTGGACGCGGAATCCGGTCGGCGGGTATGGGCGGTGGACACGGATTCGGAATTGTCCGCCGGCCCCGCGGTCGGCGAGGGCCTGGTCGTGTTCGGGACCACCGACGGACAGGTGATCGCCCTGGACGCGCTGGAGGGCAGCGGTCGCTGGAAGGTGACCCTCAGCGGAGAAGTGCTCGCCCGGCCCGCGGTCGGGAACGGAATGGTCATCGTCCGGACGGTGGACGGTTACCTGCGGGCCCTGGATGCCGCCGACGGCAGCGAGTTCTGGAACGTGGAGCAGCAGGTTCCGAGGCTGTCCCTGCGCGGCAACTCGGCGCCGGCCATCGTGGGCTCGGCGGTGATTGCGGGATTCGACAACGGCCGGATCGCCGCCTACGACCTGGATGACGGGGACATCCGCTGGGAGAACGTGATTGCGCCGCCCAGCGGCAGGACAGAAATGGACCGGCTCGCCGACGTGGATTCCTCCATCGTCGTCGTCGGCCAGGACGTTTACGTCAGCAGCTACAACGGCCGGGTCGCCAGCCTGGCGGCGGAGTCCGGCCAGGTCCTCTGGTCCCAGGACGTGCCCAGCTACGAGACCCTGGGTATTGACTGGACGGCGCTGTACGCCGCCGGCCAGACCGGTGACATCGTGGCCCTCAGTCGCAGCAGCGGGGCCGTCCTCTGGACGCAGGAGGGCCTGCACATGCGCCAGCCCACCACGCCGACGCCCCACGAGAGTTCGGTGGTGGTGGGGGACTTCGAGGGATATGTGCACTGGCTCAACGCCGTCACCGGGGAGTTCGAGGCCAGGGCTCGCGTGGATAACGCGCCGGTGGTCGGACAGCCCGTGACGGCCGGGGAGCTGGTGTACGTCCAGACCGAGTCCGGGCGGCTCGCCGCCTATCGGGCCAGGCGCCCGGCCTCGGACTGACCCGGAAAGGGGCCCCTGTGCTGCCCGTCATCGCCCTGGTGGGAAGGCCGAATGTCGGCAAGTCCACCCTGTTCAACTATCTCACCCGCTCCAGGGACGCCCTGGTCGCCGACCTGCCGGGCCTGACCCGCGACCGCCGGTACGGCTACGGTCGCGTGGGCGGAGGCCGCTATATCGTCGTGGACACGGGCGGCCTGGCGGGAGAGACCGGCGGACTCGAGGGCCTGATGGCCCGGCAGACCCTTCTCGCCCTGGATGAAAGCGACCTGGTGTTTTTTCTGGTCGACGCCCGCGAGGGACTGACGGCGGCGGACGAGGAAGTGGCCCGCCTGCTCCGTGAACGGGGCGCCACCGTGCGGCTGATCGTCAACAAGGCCGAAGGTCTGGAGTCGGGGCTGGCCGCTGCCGATTTCTTCGGCCTGGGCTTCGGGCAGCCATCCGTCATCTCCGCCGCCCACGGCGATCGCGTGGGCGATCTCATGGAGGAGGCGCTGGCCGGCTTCCCGGAAGCCGAAGAAGCGCCGCCCGAGGAAGACGTGACGCGGGTGGCGGTCATCGGCCGTCCCAATGTGGGGAAGTCCACGCTGATCAACCGCATGATCGGGGAGGAGCGGGTGCTGGCCTTCGATCTGCCCGGCACCACCCGCGACAGCGTCGACGTGCCCTTCGAGCGCGACGGCCGCCATTACGTGCTGGTGGATACGGCGGGTATCCGGCGCCGCAGCCGGATCGACCAGGCCATCGAGAAATTCAGCGTCATCAAGGCCCTGCAGGCCATCGACTCGGCCCAGGTGGTGATCGCCGTGCTGGATGCCGCCGAGGGCGTGACGGAGCAGGACGCGAGCCTGCTGGGCCTGGCGGTGCAGCGCGGAAGGGCCATGGTGATCGCCGTCAACAAGTGGGACGGGCTGGACCCGGATCAGCGCGAGACGGTCCGGCGCCAGATCGACCTGCGTCTGCCGTTCGTGGATTTCGCGCCGATCCATTTCATCTCCGCCCTGCACGGCTCCGGGGTGGGCAATCTCCTGGGGGACGTGGATGCCGCCAAAGAAGCGGCCTTCCGTGACATGCCCACCGCCGCGCTCACCCAGGCGCTGGAAGAAGCCGTGATGGCCCACGCCCCGCCCACGGTGCGGGGTCGGCGCATCAAGCTGCGTTACGCGCACCAGGGCGGCCGGAATCCGCCGACGGTGGTCATCCACGGGACCCAGGCGGAGCGCCTGCCCGGTCCCTACCGCCGTTATCTGATCAACACCTTCCGCAGGGTCTTCGGGCTGGCGGGAACCCCGGTGCGCATCGAGCTGCGATCCCCGGAAAATCCCTACGCGGGCAGACGCAGGAAACTGACCCCCCGCCAGGAGCGGGACCGGAAGCGCCGCAAGCAACTGGGCAAGGGAAAGAAACGCTAGCGCGGCTGGCAATCCGCCGGCGTATCCCGGAAAATTGACGTTTCGCCCCGGGACGGTCCCGTAAGCCCATGTTTTCTGCACGGAAAATCATACATCTCGAAAGCGAGTTCCAGATGCACCGTGGCGGCAGCCTGCCGGCGGTGGACCTGGCCTACGAGACCTGGGGCAGGCTCTCCCCGGACAAGGACAACGCCGTGCTCCTGTTCACCGGCCTGTCCCCCTCGGCCCATGCCGCCTCTTCGGCGGAGGACCCCTCGCCGGGCTGGTGGGAGGCGTCAACTCCCTGGGCAGCTGCTTCGGCAGTACCGGTCCGGCGTCCATCAACCCGGCCACCGGCAAACCCTGGCGCCTGGACTTCCCGGTGCTGTCCATCGAGGACATCGCCACGGCCGGCTACGAGGTGGTCAAGTCGCTGGGCGTCCTGCGCCTGCACAGCGTGGTGGGCGCCTCCATGGGCGGCATGTCGGCGCTGGCCTTCTGCACGCTCTATCCCAAGGCCGCCGACGGCCTGGTCACCATCTCCTCCGCCGCCCGGGCGGGTGGAACGGCGGCGATTACGAGCCGGAAGATCCGCCCATCCGGGGAATGCAGCTGGCCCGCAAGCTGGGGATGATCAGCTATCGATCCGCCGAGGAATGGGCCATGCGTTTCGGCCGCGAGCGCACCGGCGCAGAGCACGACCCGGGGGATTCCTTCGGTATCGATTTCGAGGTCGAGTCCTATCTGGAAGCCCACGCCAGCAAGTTCACCGGCGGCTTCGATCCCAACTGCTACCTGTATCTGTCCCGGGCCATGGATCTGTTCGACGTGGGCGAGCACAGCGGCTGCGTGGCCACCGAGCTGGGCCGCTCAACCGTCTCCCGCGCCCTGGTGGTGGGCGCCGAATCCGATTTCCTGTTCCCCATCCACCAGCAGGAAGACCTGGCAGAGTGTCTCGAGCACCCGGACAGGGAGGTGGACTTCGTTTCCCTGCCGTCCATCCAGGGCCACGATTCCTTCCTGGTGGATATGGATCGTTTCCGGCCCGTGATCTCGGCCTTTTACGACCGTTCCTGATCCTCGTCCGTCACCCGGGCGGAGAAGCGTCCTTTCGCCACGCGCACCGACACATCCTGGCCCCGGGTCACCTGGGCCGGATCGCGGACAATGGGACCTTCCGGCAGGGTCACGATGGCGTATCCCCGCTCCAGGGTCGCCGCCGGCCCCAGGGCCTCCAGCGTCTTGTACAGCACTTCCAGGCGGTTTCGCGATTCGTCCAGCCGGTGCCGGACCGCGGAGCGCAGAAGACCTTTGTCGGCCTCCAGCCGCTGGCGCGCGGCGCGGATCGCGGGGAGAGGCGAGGCCGCCCGCAGCCCCGCCTTCAGCGCGGCGAGCTGTGATCGGCAGTGACGGATCCGGCCCCGGCAGGCGATGCCGATGCGGGCCTCCAGCTCGTCCAGTCGCTGGGCCTGCTGCCTGAGGCGGTTTCCCGGATGCAGCCGCCAGAGCCCCTGGGACAGCCACCTGAGCTGCTTGCCCAGGTCCGTCAGCCGGCGCCGGGCGGCGGTCTGCAGCCGTGATCCGGTGACTTCGAAGCGCCGCCGCCATTCCTGGCCGTCGGGCACCGCCAGTTCCGCGGCCCCGGACGGGGTCGGCGCCCGCAGGTCCGCGACGAAATCGGCGATGGTGAAGTCGATTTCGTGGCCGACGCCCGAAATGACCGGGATCTCGGAGTCGTACACGGCGCGGGCCAGGACTTCCTCGTTGAAGGCCCAGAGGTCCTCCAGGCTGCCGCCGCCCCGGGCGAGGATCAGAACGTCGCACTCCGCCCTTTCCCCGGCGGCACGGATGGCGGCCGCGATTTTCGCCGCGGCCCCATCGCCCTGCACCGGCACCGGATAAACCAGCACCGGGACCGCGGGGAACCGGCGTGCCAGCACGTGCAGGATGTCCCGGATGGCGGCCCCGGTGGGCGACGTGACGACCCCGATGCGGGAGGGCAGGGCCGGCAGCGGGCGCTTGTGCTCCTCGGCGAAGAGGCCCTCGGCGGCGAGCTTTGTCTTCAGGCGCTCGAACTCCCGCTGGAGATCTCCCTCGCCCGCGGGCTCCATGGCCTCGACGATGAGCTGATAATCGCCGCGCAGTTCGTAGATGCTGAGCCGCCCCCGGCAGATCACGGCCTGGCCGTCCTCCGGCCGGAAACGCAGCCGGAGATTGCTCTGCCGGAACATGGCGCAGCGGACCTGAGCGCCCTGGTCCTTGAGAGTGAAGTACATGTGCCCGGAGCCCGGCCGGGCCATGTTGGAAAGCTCGCCCTCGACCCGCACCGAGGAAAAACCGGTTTCCAGCAGGGTGCGCGCCTCCCGGTTGAGGCGCGAGACGGTGAAAATTTCGGCCCGCTCGCCGTCCTGGTCGAAAGTCCCGGATTCCATGGCCGCATCATACCCCGCGCTCCCTGGCGGCGGGACCTCCGGTTTACGCTCAGCCGGCAGGGCCTTAAAATTGATCGTTTATATCCTGTCCCTACCGAGTGGAGTCTCCCGCCATGCGCATAGTTGAACACGCTCTGACTTTCGACGACGTGCTCCTGCAGCCGGCCTACTCGGAAATCCTGCCCCGGGACGCCCAGCTGGCCACCCGCCTGACCCGCGGCATCGACCTGAACATGCCCATCGTGTCCGCCGCCATGGACACGGTCACCGAGGCCCGCCTGGCCATCGCCTTGGCCCAGGAAGGCGGCATCGGCATCATCCACAAGAACATGACGGCCGATGCCCAGGCCCGCGAGGTCCGGCGGGTCAAGAAATACGAGAGCGGGGTGATCAGCGACCCCATCACCGTGGCGCCGGACAAGACCGTCGGCGCCGTGCTGGCCCTGACCCGCGAGAAAAACATCTCCGGCGTGCCGGTGGTGGACGGGGACCAGCTGGTGGGTATCGTGACCCACCGGGATCTGCGTTTCGAGACGCGGCTGGACGCGCCGGTCTCCGAGGTGATGACGCCCAAGGACAAGCTGGTGACGGTCCGCGAGGGCGCCGATCCCGAGGAAGTCCTCCTGCTCCTGCACAAGCACCGCATCGAGAAGGTGCTGGTGGTGGATGACGGGTTCTGCCTGAAGGGCATGATCACGGCCAAGGATTTCCAGAAGGCCACCGACTTCCCCCTGGCCTGCAAGGACGAACTGGGCGCCCTGCGGGTGGGCGCCGCGGTGGGCACGAGCCCCGACACGGACGAGCGCGTGGCGGCGCTGGTGGCCGCCGGCGTGGACGTGGTGGTGGTGGATACCTCCCACGGCCACACCCGGGGGGTCCTGGACCGGGTGCGGCATATCAAGAAGGCCTATCCGGACCTGCAGGTCATCGGCGGCAATATCGTCACGCCCGAGGCCGCAGAGGCCCTGGTCGAGGCGGGTGCGGACGGCGTCAAGGTCGGCATCGGGCCGGGTTCCATCTGCACCACCCGCGTCGTGGCCGGCGTCGGGGTGCCCCAGGTCTCCGCCATCTTCAACGTGGCCAGGGTGCTGGAGAAAAGCGGCCTGCCGATGATTGCCGACGGCGGCATCCGTTACTCGGGGGACCTGGCCAAGGCCATCGCCGCCGGGGCCGACTCGGTGATGATCGGCGGCCTGTTCGCCGGCACCGAGGAATCGCCCGGCGAGGTGGAGCTCTTCCAGGGCCGCTCCTACAAGTCCTATCGGGGCATGGGTTCCCTGGGCGCCATGTCCCAGAAGCACGGGTCCAGCGATCGCTATTTCCAGGACGCCACCGACGAAATCGAGAAACTCGTGCCCGAGGGCATCGAGGGCCGCGTCCCCTACAAGGGCAGCATCGTGGCCATCGTCCACCAGCTGGCCGGCGGGCTGCGGTCGGCCATGGGCTACACCGGCTGCGTGACCATCGACGAGATGCGCACCAAGCCCCGGTTCGTGAAAATCACCGCCGCCGGCGTCCGCGAGAGCCATGTGCACGACGTGACAATTACCAAGGAAGCGCCGAATTACCGACTAGACTGAGAGCAGGCGCTTTTATGAATGCTCACGACATCCACGACGACCGGATCCTCATTATCGATTTCGGGTCGCAGTACACCCAGCTCATCGCCCGCCGGGTGAGAGAGGCGGGCGTCTATAGCGAGATCCATGCCTGGGACATGGCGGATCACGAGATCCGCGACTTCGCCCCCCGGGGGATCATCCTCTCCGGCGGGCCCGAGTCGGTGACCGTCTCGGAGCCTCCGCGGGCGCCGGCGGCGGTCTTCGAACTCGACGTGCCGGTGCTCGGCATCTGCTACGGCATGCAGACGATGGCGGCGCAGCTCGGGGGCCGCGTGGCCGGCTCCCTGCATCGGGAATTCGGCTATGCCCAGGTCACCGCCGCCGACGACTCCCGGCTGCTGGAAGGCATCGAGGATCACGCCGACGACGAGGGCCGCGGTCTGCTGGACGTCTGGATGAGCCACGGGGATCGCGTCGAGGAACTGCCGCCGGGTTTCGAGGTGATCGCCAGCACCGGTAGCGCGCCCCTGGCGGGGATGGAGGATCACGGGCGGCGCTTCTACGGTCTCCAGTTCCATCCGGAAGTGGTGCGGCTCGGACTGGAACGCGGGCAACATCATCGAGGACAGCATCGCCCGCATCCGCGCGGAGGTGGGCGGCGACAAGGTGCTCCTCGGCCTGTCGGGCGGCGTGGATTCCTCGGTGGTGGCAGCCCTGCTGCACCGGGCCATCGGCGACCAGCTGGTCTGTGTCTTCGTGGATCACGGCCTGCTGCGCAAAGACGAGGGCGACCAGGTCATGGCCACCTTCGCCCGGCACATGGGCATCAACGTGCTCCGGGTTAACGCCGAGGACCGTTTCCTGGGCGCCCTTCAGGGCGTGGCCGACCCGGAGGAGAAACGCAAGATCATCGGCCGGCACTTCATCGAGGTCTTCGAGGAGGAGGCCGGCAAGCTCGCGGGCATCCGCTGGCTGGCCCAGGGGACGATTTACCCGGACGTCATCGAGTCCGCCGGCGGCAAGACCGGCAAGGCCCACGTGATCAAGTCGCACCACAACGTGGGCGGTCTGCCCGAGACCATGCAGATGGCGCTGGTGGAGCCCCTGCGCGAGCTCTTCAAGGACGAGGTCAGGAAGATCGGCCTGGAGCTCGGGCTGCCCTACGACATGGTCTACCGCCATCCCTTCCCGGGCCCCGGACTGGGGGTGCGGATCCTGGGCGAGGTGCGCAAGGAATACGCCGACCTGCTGCGGGAGGCGGATCATATTTTTATCGAGGAGCTGCGCAACCACGACCTGTACGAGAAGGTGAGCCAGGCGTTCGCCGTCTTCCTGCCGGTTCGCTCCGTCGGCGTCATGGGCGACGGCCGTCGCTACGATTACGTCATCGCTCTCAGGGCGGTGGAGACCGTGGACTTCATGACCGCCCACTGGGCCCACCTGCCCTACGAGTTCCTCGACCTCGTGTCGCGGCGCATCATCAACGAAAT
>Ga0111153_1158_pt1 | contig 9289 bp, 6 predicted proteins | sample DeeMarSeWOR28_12_FD_80255 | JGI IMG/M metagenome (GOLD analysis project Ga0111153, IMG submission 80255) | Gammaproteobacteria bacterium SG8_31 | reverse complement strand
GATCCGGCGAGCTGGATTCCCTCCGGCGGGCTGTTCTACGCCAGACCCGTGAACGATCGCTGGGCGTGGGGAGTCGGGGTCTACGGCAACTTTGGTCTCGGGATAGATTACGGTACCGGCTGGGTCGGCCGTTACTACGTGGATGAAGTGACCCTCCAGGCCCTGGCGCTCCAGCCGACCCTGAGTTACCGCATCAGCGACCGGTGGTCTGTCGGCGCGGGAATCGTCGGGCTTTACGGGGTCCTGGATCAGCGTGCTCGCGTCAGGAATCTGGAGCCGGGAACCCCTGACGGCAGGCTCAAGATCGATGACGAACAGTTCGAGGTCACGGGGAACTTCGGACTCCTGTATGAACCCGCGGCCGGCACTCGCTTTGGACTCCAGTACCTCATGGAGACAAAGCTGGAATTCGAGGACAACCCCAAATTCACGGGGATCGGGCCGTTGCTGTCCCAGGTGCTGGAAAATGCCGGCCTGGTGGGGGCCGAGCTCGGCCTGGACCTGACTTATCCCAATAGGCTCATCCTCAGCGGCTATCACGAAGTAGACGACAGCTGGGCCGTGATGGGTAACCTGGGCTGGGACCAATGGTCTGAATTCGGCAAGGTCGACGTGCTGGTCTCCGGCGAAGACACGACGAACCTGACCTTCGATCGGAACTACGAGGACACCTGGCACGCCGCCGTTGGCGCCGAATACCGGCGTTCCGACCGATGGAGATTCAGCGGCGGCATTGCCTATGACAGCTCTCCGGTGAAGGATCGATACCGGACGCCGGACATGCCGGTCGGCGAAGCGTGGCGTTTCGGGGTCGGCGCGGAATACCGTCTTCGGGAAGGCCTCACGATCTCGGGCACCTACGCGCTGGTCTGGTCGGGCGACCTGGACATGGACGTCAATCGCGGACCGTTTGCCGGGCGGGTCTCCGGCAAATACTCGGACACCGCGATCCATGCGCTGGGGCTCGTGTTCAGCTGGAAATACTGAACTGGCACGTCGCAACCAGGGCGACGGGTTCCTCCTTCCGGCCGGGACTGAGGAGGACCGACGGCCCCGGGAAAGGCAGAGATGGCCCCAGAGCGGGCCCTTACTGGCTCAGTAACCCTCTTCGATCTCCTTAAGCGCCCAGGAGGGAATATCGCCGAGGTCCGGCGGCGTTTTCGACCAGGGCTCCGGCTGTTTCGCCATAGCTCGTCCCGCCTCGAACGCGGCGCGCATCTGTTGCGGGTCGAAGGCCAGCGGGTCGTTGCCTATGTCCACGTCGTCAGGAATGGCGACCAGATTGAAGTTGTACCCCAGAATTCGCGCTCCGAAGTAGGATCGCGTCATGGCGGTCTGCATCGACTGATCCATCATCACGCTGACCGTCGTTGCCGCAACGCTGCCGAGGGCCCGCCGCAAGGCCTGGGGCGGATGATTAAGCCTGCCGTTGTCGATCAGGTAAAGATTGCCGGGACCATGGAGTGGAGGATTAGGTTTCTCCGTTCCGCCCATGCCTACGACAACCACGTTCGAGCGCGCCGCACCGTCGACAAACAGGTGTCCGTCGATCTCGACGGGAGGAAACACGATCGGGAAAGAGGCGGAAGCCAGCAACACGTCGCGGTAGAGTTCCAGCTCCCCGGCTTTCGCGATCAGTGACATGTTCCAGACCCATGTCTGGGCGTAATCGACATTCGTCGTGCCGACGACCAGAAGACGATTATCCTCATAAGCAGCGGCAACCCGCTGCAGAGTCTCCGCGGTGATGAATTTGGCGATCATGGCACGAAGCGGCGCCGTGTCTTTCAGCGAGTCGGTTCCGGAGATGATGGCGGTCAGCCCTCGCCCGAGGTAGATGTCGTCCTTCGTGACCTGCGTATACATCTCTTCCAGCTTGGCGTCGTCAGCCGGCGTGCCTAGCAGCGCGTGGGTCGCCAGGAGCGCACCTGTGCTGACACCGCCGACGATGTCGAAGTCCGGTCGCTTTCCGCTCTCGCGCCAGCCGATGAGAAATCCGGCACCGAAAGCGCCGTTCTGTCCGCCGCCCGAGAGGGACAGAATGTTCAGCGCATGCCCTCGTTTCCGCTCCAGGTAACGAGTGACGTTTTCCCCGGGTCTCGCCGTCGCCTCGGCGTAAATCGACGACGGCTGGCTCGGGTTCATCGGCTCATGGCCGTTCGGCAAAGTCGCGTACAACGGCTTCGCGCTGGAAAGTTCGCGTTCCGGAGGTGTTGCGCAGCCTGAGAACAACATCACGGCCAGCAACCCCGATACGAGCATTAATGCCCTGCTTTTCATGATTCTTTTCCTTTCTCGGGACTTGCGGAGCAGATTCTATGGTGTTGGGAAACGAATTGCAGTTGGCAAATGCTACTTGTTTGACCAGACCCAGGCTTCATTCGATGCCGAATGTTTACCAAAAGGAGAGATTGACTCGCTGTCCGCGCAGTACGTTACGGATGCCCATGTCGGCGACGCCAGGCCGCCGGCGGGATGCCGGACCACTGCCTGAACGCGCGGATGAAAGCACTCGTGTCGGCATAATTCAGCGCCGCCGCAATCCGCGCTAGCGGTAACTTGGTGTTGGCAAGGAGTTCCCTGGCCACCTGGAATCGAACGGCTTTCAGTTCCCGTCGAAAAGACGTCCCCGCCTGATGGAGGCGGCGGTTCAGTGTCCTTTCATGCAGACCAAGCTGGCTGGCGATGGCGTTTGCATCCGCCCTCCTCGTCGCCAGTGCACCTCGGAGCAGCCCCCTGAGCTGTTCTGCCAGGTCCATCGGCTGTCCGGCGTGAAGCCGTTCCGCCTCCTTCTCCAGATGGCGATGAAGCTCCGGGTTCGAGGTCGAGAGCCGCTGATCCAGCCATCTCGACGGGAAAACAACGGCGCTGTGATCGGCCTCGAAGCGAATCGGTGCCCGAAAAAAAAGCTCGTAAGGCGTTGCGTCCGGGAGGGCGCTTCTTGCCAGCCGGACCTCGTCCGGGTTCCAGTCGGCTCCGCAGAGACCGCGCATGATATTGCATTCGACCGCGATCGAAAGATCGTAGATCTGCTCCGCCGCTGGCACGCCGGGCAAGTGGATAGCGTAGCCGAGGCGCGTGACCGACCCAGCGGTATCGAAAATTAACACGGCCCCGCGATCGTGCAGATCGAAGTAGCGAACGAGATTCACGAGCGCAGCGCGCACGTCGGGGGCCGTGTGGAGGAGATATCCCGGCATGCCGAGTGATGAAGGCGAGATCCGCTGGCCCAACAGAAATCCCAGGTGCTGACATCCGGTTTCCGAAACACAGCTGGCCAGCAGCCTGGCGGCCCGGACGAAGGAAATCTCCGAATCAGGATCCGCGAAATCATCAGGCGCCAGGTCCAGGCGGGCAAAGGCCGGTTGCGGGTCCTGGCCAAGATCCCGCACGAGCTGCGCTAGCCCCATGAGCGGGCCGACACGCACAAGCCCCGCCGCAGCTACGCCGTGCTCACGCGTCCGCCCGGACGCGCTCCTCGGTCTCCGGACCACCAGCCTTTCTCCATGCAACTGTGTCCGAAATTGTCAATAAATCGTCCCGAAGTGGCAAGGCGCTCTGGCCCGGGTGGAACTAGGTTTAGACGTGTGAGCCTCCGATTCGTGCGTTGAAAGCGCAGCGAACCCGGCTGGACTCGGTACGGACACTTGTTGAAAACAAATAACGAAAAGATGCGCGGAAGCGGGCGCGGTCCTGATCGCACGGCTGCGTGCATGCGGGGTTTATCGAAAGCCTTGCTTCTGGGAACGGCGTATCTCGCCCTGATCGTGCTTCCGCCGCCGGCATGGGCGGAGGACGGGCCGCTGCAGGTGGAACTGGCGCCCTACGTCTGGCTCGCCGGAATCGATGGTGACGTAAGCGCCGGCGGGCGCTCTGCCGGCTTTGATCAGAGTTTCAGCGATCTGATCAGTGATGTGGACGCCGGTTTCATGAGCATGGGCGTGCTCCGCTACAAGCGATTCGTGGTGTTCGGGCAGTTCGATTACATCGAACTCAGTTCTGATGCCGATCTCAAGATCGACATCGGGCCGGACCCCCTGCCGACCGGAACAGAGCTGGACGGACAGGTGGACACGACCATCGCCACCGGAGGCATTGGCTGGCATTTCGATCTCTTCGAAAAGCACGAACTGGATCTGTTGCTGGGTGTTCGCCGGCTGACTCTGGATATGAAGCTGGAGAGTGAGGACAACTCCGTGTCCGAGACCGACGACATCACCGATACCATCGTGATTCTGTCGCCGACGATTTATCTCTCAGAGAAGTGGCTCTTCAAGCCCATCCTGTCCTACGGCATCGACGGGGATTCCGACACGACCTACGAGCTGCAACCGCAGCTTCATTATCGGCTCTCGCCCGACCTGACTCTGGGGGTTGCCTACCGGCGGCTTCACTATGACGTCAGCTCGGGCCGGAAAAACACCGTGGATTACCGGGAGTTCGACGGCGACATCAGCGGCATGCTGGTCGGCGTCGCCTGGAGATTCGGAGGCGGATGATGGCGCAGCAGCGCAAGCGTTTCACTGATATTTAGACGGGGAACTGACATGAGAACCAAGGATGACGACCTGAGGACCGGGCGCTCCTGGAACAGGAAATCTCTGCTGACTCTGGCTGTTCTCGCGGCACTGGGCTCGACAAGCGCTGCCGAGGAAACAGGCGTCCCGCTGAAGGAGCCGGAGGGCGTCCCCCAGAGCGACCGCTGGATCAGTTCATATCGCGAGGGCGAGATCAGCGGCAAGCCCGGGTCACCGAGCGCGACCATCGCCATCGGGGGCGAGCAGCTGCCGCCCCCGCCGGCGCAGTTCAAGGGGAAGATCGAACGCACCACAGAGGGCTCCGAGCCCTACTGGCCGCCCCGGGTCGAGCCGCGTGCAGGCGCCCCCAACGTGCTGCTGATCATGACTGACGACTCCGGCTACGGGGTACCCAGCACCTTCGGCGGCGTGATTCCCACGCCCGCCCTCGACCGCATCGCCAGTGAAGGTCTGCGCTACACCAACTTTCACTCCACCGCGCTGTCTTCTCCGACCCGCGCCGCTCTGATCACCGGCCGCAACCACCACTCGGTGGGTTACGGCGTGATCGCGGAGCAGGCGACCGGCTACCCGGGCTACGACAGCATCATCACCGAGGACAAGGCCACCGTCGGCCAGATACTCAAGGGCAACGGCTACCGGACGTCCTGGTTCGGCAAGAACCACAACACCCCGGCTTTTCAGGCGAGCGCCATCGGGCCTTTCGACCAGTGGCCCATCGGGATGGGGTTCGAGTACTTCTACGGCTTCATGGGCGGCGACACCAACCAGTGGGAGCCGGCCAACCTGGCCCGGAACACGACCTACATTTACCCCTACGAGGATGACCCTGAATTCAACCTGATCACGGCGATGGCGGACGAGGCCATTGCCTACATGAACCAGGTCGACACACTCACGCCCGAACAGCCGTTCTTCGTCTATTACGTGCCGGGCGGCACCCATGCGCCGCACCACCCGACGCCGGAATGGATCAAGAAGATCAGCGATATGCACCTGTTCGACGAGGGCTGGAACAAGTTGCGCCAGACTATCTTCGAAAACCAGAAGCGGCTCGGCGTGATTCCGAAGGACGCCAAACTCACGCCCTGGCCCAAGGACCTGCTCAAGGAATGGGATCAGCTGACGGCCGAAGAAAAGAAAATGTTCATCCGCCAGGCAGACGTCTTCGCTGCCTACGTCGCCTACACCGACCACGAGATCGGCCGGGTGATCCAGGCGGTGGAGGACATGGGCCGTCTGGACAACACGCTCATCATCTACATCAACGGTGATAACGGCACCAGCGCCGAGGGAACGCTGAACGGCACCCCGAACGAAGTCGCCATGTTCAACGGTGTCGAGGTTCCTGTTTCGGTTCAGCTGGAGAAGTTCTACGAGGTCTGGGGCTCCAACCAGACCTACAACCACATGGCGGTGCCCTGGGCCTGGGCCTTCGATACCCCCTTCTCCTGGACCAAGCAGGTCGCCTCGCATTTCGGCGGCATTCGCCAGGGCATGGCCATTTCCTGGCCGAAGGTGATCAAGGACAAGGGCGGCATTCGCCACCAGTTTCATCACGTGATCGATATCGTGCCCACGATCCTGGAGGCCGCAAGCATCCCGCAGCCGGAGTATGTGGACGGTATCAGGCAGAGCCCCATAGAGGGCGTCAGCATGGCGTACACGTTCGACGAAAAGAATGCGAACGCGCCTTCGACCCGCAAGACCCAGTACTTCGAAATGTTCGGCGATCACGCCATCTACCACGAAGGCTGGATCGCCAGCACCAAGGTCATGCGGCCGCCGTGGGTGATCTCAGGCGGCCTGGGCGCGGACCCGACCAAGTATCCCTGGGAGCTTTATGACCTGAGCAAGGACTGGACCCAGTCCGAGGACGTGGCTGCCAAATATCCGGACAAGCTGAAGGAGATGCAGGCACTCTTCTGGAAGGAGGCCGAGAAGTACCAGGTGCTGCCGCTGGATGCCAGCGTCGCAACGCGGCTGATCGCGCCGCGCCCGAGCATCACCGCCGGGCGGAATGAGTTCACCTGGACACGGCCGCTCACCGGCACGCCGAACGGGGACGCGCCGTCCATTCTCAACGCCTCGTATACGTTGAAGGCAGAGGTCGAAATCCCCAGGGATGGCGCCGAGGGTGTCCTCATCACCCAGGGGGGACGTTTCGGAGGCTATGGCTTTTATTTGCTCAAGAACAAGCCGGTGTTCCTGTGGAACCTGGTGGATCTGAAGCGCGTGCGCTGGGAAGGTCCGGAACTCACGCCCGGCAAGCACGTCATCGAGTTCGATTTCAAATACGACGGGCTTGGAATGGGCACCCTGGCATACGCGAGCATGAGCGGGATCGGCCGCAGCGGGACGGGGACGCTCAGCATCGACGGCAAGGAAGTTTCAACGCAGAAGATGGAGCGTACCCTTCCGCTCATTCTGCAATGGGACGAGAACCTCGACGTCGGGTCAGACACTGGCACACCGGTGGCCGATTCCGACTACCAGGTGCCCTTCGCATTCACCGGCAAGCTCGAGAAGGTCACGCTGACGATCGACCGGCCTCAGCTGAGCCCGGCGGACATCGAAAAGCTCAAGAAGGCAACGCGCAACAACAGGGCGAGCGAGTAGTTAAGCGGTGAAGCTGCCGACGACAGAACACGGGAGACGTGTGATGAAGCTTGGACAGAAAATTTTCTGCCTGCTGGCCCTCGTGCCCCTCGGCATCGAGGCGGGAACCAAGGTCACGGATCAGGACGAAATGGTGACCGGAAAAATACCGAAGCCAGAAAACATCTGGATCTACGATTTCGCTGCCACGCCGAGCGACGTACCGCCCGAATCCGCCCTGGCCCAGGCGGCCCGGGATCAGCAGGGATCCCAGACCCCGGATCAGGTCGCCGCGGGGCGCAAGCTGGGCGCCGAGATCGCCTCCGAGCTGACGCGAGAGATCCAGGCCATGGGGCTGCCCGCCAGGCAACCGGTGGCGGACACGAAACCGGAGATCGATGACCTCGTGATCCGGGGTCACCTGGTTTCATTCAGCGAGGGCAACGAAAAGAAACGTGTCCTGGTTGGTTTCGGTGCCGGCGAGTCGGAACTGCAGGCGGCCGTGGAGGGCTTCCAGATGACGGACCACGGACTGCGTCAGCTCGGCAAGGGCGACACGGAATCCACGGCAGGCAAGACTCCGGGCGTGGCCGCCGGCGCGCTGACGACCAACGCCACCCACAATCCCCTGGGTCTCATCGTCAGCACCGGTATCAAGGCGCACGAGGAGCATTCAGGAAACGACAAGCTGGACGCGCGCGCGAAGGAGACGGCCAAAAAGATTGCCGACGTTCTCAAAAAACGTTTCCAGGAGCAGGGCTGGATCGAGTAAAGGCGGAACGGCCGCCTAGGGGCGATGCGCCGCGCCGTTTCCCGGCCGCTGGTCCGGATCCGAGCTGGCCTGCCCAGGGACCGCGGATGCTCCGCGCTCCAGTCGCCTGGCGATGCGTTCTGCTTCCGGAACGGCGTGGGCGAAAAAGCGCTTCAGGCCGGGGCATAGGTAGTTGAGGCCTACCTCGCCGTCCGGCGCGCGCACCAGACGATTCTTGGGACACTCGCCCCAGCAGTCCGTGAGAAACTCGCATTCCCGGCAGTACTTCGGCAGGGTCTCGGACTTGGCATAACCGAAACGCACCTGGGCCGGGTCGAACACCATGCTGCCCAGCCCCTGGGCCTGCAGCGTTCCCCGCCGGTGTTCGGGATACACGTAGTGATCGCAGGCATACACGCTGCCGTCATGCTCGATCGCAACGCCCTTGCCGCATTGCTCCGAAAAAGTACACAGCTGCGACGGCATCCCCAGATGCTGCGCCACGAGAGTCTCGCAGAAGTTGACCAGCACCTTGCCCACATCTCGATTTAGCCACTCGTCCCAGACCTTGCAGAGAAAGTAGCCATAGTCCTCGGGATCCACCGACCAGTCCGTCACCACGGAATCCGGGTGGCCCGGGCGCGATTCGGGCGTTCCCACGATCGGCAGACGTGACTCGTCCCAGGCCTGCGGCGCGGTAGTCTCGAACCCCTGGATCTGCACGATGGGAATGAACTGCATGTAGGTCGATCGCATCTCCCTGCGCAGGAAACGATAGATATCGAGCGGTCTTCTCGCATTGAAGCGGTGCACGCAGGTCAGGGTGTTGAACGGCACCTTGTAACGATGGAGCAGGTCCGCGGCGGCCATCACCTTGTCAAAGGAGGGCTTGCCTTGCTTGTCGACCCGAAGGCGATCGTGAATCTCCCTTGGACCATCGACGGACAGGCCCACCAGGAAGCGGTGATCCCTGAGGAATCGGGCCCAGTTCTCGTCGAGCAGGGTTCCGTTGGTTTGCAGGTCGTTTTCGATGCGCTGGCCGGGCTTGGCGTGCTTCGCCTGATAAGCAACTACCTTCTCGAAGAAGTCGAGGCCGCGCAGGGTGGGCTCGCCCCCCTGCCACGAGAAGACCACCTCATCGCCGGTGACCCCGTCGATGTATTCCCTGATAAACCGCTCGAGCAGCGAGTCGTCCATGTGGCCGCCGCCGGGACCGTCCGGCAGGTCACGCTTGCTCAGGTAGAAGCAGTAGGTACAGTCCAGATTGCACGCCGACCCGGCGGGCTTGGCCATCACGTGGAAACGCCGTGTCGCCGCCGTTCCCAGCGCCTGGGGAATCGTGTACTTGTCGAGGGGCGCGCTCATCGGGAATGTTTCTTGCCGGTCCCTGTCAGTCTACCGG
>Ga0111153_1171_pt1 | contig 9541 bp, 8 predicted proteins | sample DeeMarSeWOR28_12_FD_80255 | JGI IMG/M metagenome (GOLD analysis project Ga0111153, IMG submission 80255) | Gammaproteobacteria bacterium SG8_31 | reverse complement strand
CGGAACACGTCATCCACCGTGTAGTCGTAGGTATCGGACCACAGGTGGAAGCCGTCGTCGGCCTTGATCAGCTGGGCGGTCACCCGGATGCGGTCGCCGGACCTGCGAACGCTTCCTTCCAGAAGATGATCGACACCGAGTTTGCTGGCGATGGAGCGGACGTCCTCGTTGCTGTCCTTGAAATAGAACGAAGATGTGCGGGCGGCCACCCGAAGACCCTCCACCTGCGCCAGAACGTTCAGCAGTTCCTCGGACAGTCCATCGGAGAAGAATTCGTTATCCTCGTCATCGCTCATGTTGACAAAAGGGAGAACCGCAATGGATTGGGCAGCGGAAGTTCCTGTTGCCGACCTTTCTGCGGAAACCCCGTCGTCTTTGAGACCGCCGTGAGTGAGCGCCAGGAAAAGTATCGCGACAGCCAGGATGCCTATGATCAGATAATTGATCTTCTGTCCGGTCCGGGAGGTGATCGAGCTCTTGGGCTCGACTTCCGTGGTTTTCTTCAGGCCTTCCGGTGTGAGCTCGAATGCCCAGGCGAATATGACGGCGATGGGGAACAGGATCGCCAGCACGACAACTACAAAGGTGACCGTCCATTCCGGCAGCTGGAGCGCAGGAAATACTGTCTCCGCTACCTGAATCAATAGCCAGGATGCGATCAGATAGACCGTTGCGACCCTGAATACGTTGCGACGCCGGAGCTCGCTCAGCAAGCCGCCCGGACGGCGGGCGTCACCGCTCATACACATGCCCCGCAGATAAAAACGCGGTTAGGCTAGCAGATGCCGGCAGGTGACGCACCGAATACAACGGGTTGTCTCCGCGCTCAACGGCGATTGCTCTGCCGGCTGGCGTAGAATCACCCCTGATGTTCTGACCAGGGCCCGCCGGGTTCGTTTGCCAATGGATTCAATCTCGCGTCGCATTCTGGGTTCGGAGTACCGCCTGCGGTTGATACTGAAGCATCCTCTGGCATTCCTCCTTCGTGTCTGGCGGGGGATGCGGCGTAACCAGGTATTCCTGATGGCCGGCGCTATCGCCTACAACGCCCTTTTGAGCCTCGTGCCCTTCGTCGCACTGATTCTGCTGGGGCTCTCGTATTTCGCCGATGAGGACGAGTTGCTACAGACCCTCCGGGATGCCATCGAGGCAATGATCCCGGGCCAGTCCGACGTGGTGATCCTTCAGGTTCGCGGCCTGCTGGAGGGCAGGGAAGGTCTCGGCTGGGTGGCTATGGGCCTGCTGATTATTTTCAGCGCATCCGCCTTCCTGGTGCTCGAAAGAGCGCTGGAACGGATTTTCGAGCACCGGGTCCAGATCCATCGGCGGCACATTCTCGTGTCGGTCGTGATCCCGTACCTGTATATGCTGGTACTGGGGCTCGGGCTGATCGGGCTGACCATCCTCACGGGAGTCGTTACCGGATTCGAGCAGCGTCTTCCGGAGACGCTCTGGGGCCTGGAATTCAGGGAAAGCTTTACTTCCGGGCTCGGCTTCATTTCCGTGTTCATGTTCCAGGTGGCGCTGGCGGCGACGCTCTGGGAGGTGATTCGGCGCATCCTCTCCTGGTATCTGTCAACGGTATCCATCGTGAACGTGGTATACGGATCGCTGGGCGCGGCCATCGTGGCGCTTCTCCTGCTCGAGGTCGGTGCCGTTATCCTGCTGGCAGGCGCCCAGTTCATTGCCGAATACGAGAGATTCGTACACCGCGAGCGGTTTCGGCCAAAACCGGGCGCCGATCCCTGACGGCCTGCGTTAGAATCGCCCCATGGGGACAGAAGAGAAGCGATAAATGGAAGCCCCGGTCCCGATAAGCGTGCGCAAGACGGATCTGGTGACGCTGTTCCCGACCTTCGTCTGGCGCACCCAGTTGGCGGAGGAGACTTATGTCCCCATCAATCACGGGCTGATGTCTCTTCTGGAGCAGCTTGTCGGAGACACGTCCCTTGGACAGGGAGCCAAGCTGCAGACCGAGCAGACGCTGCATTTGCGTCCGGAAATGGCTCCGCTGGTGAGAATTGCGAACGGTGCCGTGGACAGCGTGCTGGATTTTCTCAAGGTTCAGCACGAAGGGTTCAAGATAACGGGCTGCTGGGCAAACCTCGGGGCCCCGGGATCTCCGCACAAGATGCACAGCCATCCGAACAACTTTCTCAGCGGCGTTTACTATGTGGTCGCTCCGGAAGGCGGGAATTCGATTACTTTCCACGATCCGCGCCCGCAGCCGGCCATCATCGCTCCGCCGAAGTCGGAAATGGTGGCCGCTAATGCGGGTAAGGCAGATCTCAAGGTGGCAGCCGGTGACCTGGTGATTTTCCCGGCCTGGCTCTTCCACTCCGTGCCGGTGAACAGGAGTTCGGCCAACCGGGTCAGTATCGCTTTCAATTTCATGTTCACACATTTCGAGGATCTGATGAGCCCGCCCCAGTGGAAGGGGCGACTCAAAGTGTCAGAATAAGGGGGCGGTCCACCGGCTTTGCAGCCCGCGGCTGGTGTCCGTCTGGCAGTGCCGACGGGAGAAATTCAGATGCAGTGTCCGAAATGCGCCCACGATATGGAGAAAGTGACGTTCGAGAACGTCGAGGTCGATCGTTGCAAGCTCTGCAAGGGCATATGGTTCGACGCCCTCGAACACGAGGTCCTCAAGAACATCAAGGGCTCCGAGGTCGTCGACGTCGGCGATTCCGAAGTCGGGGAACTCTTCAACAGGGAAGGGCAGGTCGACTGCCCGGTCTGCAAGGTGCCCATGCTGCGGATGGTGGACAAGGACCAGGCCCACATATGGTACGAGGGCTGCCCGGTTTGCTACGGGGTGTTCTTCGACGCCGGCGAGTTCCGCGACTTCAAGTTCTTCACCCTGATGGACCTCGTTCGCCGTTTCCGGGTCCGGGCCAGAAAATAACGGGCCGCGCCTGTCCCTGGCGCGGCCTGGCCCGCATCAGTCGCAGGCGCTCACTATGAAGGCGATGGCCCGATCGAGGCTCGGGAACGTGTAGTCCTTCTCGAGTTCCTCGTAGGCGGGTTGACGCCTGATCTGTCGGTCCCGCAGGATGAAGCTGTTGCGCATGGTCCCTCGCTCGTCGAAGCTCAGCTTCAGGTGTAGTTTCAGTTCGCGATCTTCGCCGACTCGCACGAAGATGGCCCGTTCTCCTTTCTCCACGGTGACTGCGGTGTAACCGGCAAATCTGTCGCCGAGCTGGATGGCCGCAGAATCCAGGGCCTGGAGCACCCGCTGGGCCTTCCTTTCCCGCCATTCCAGTTCCAGGGATTTCAGGCGATTGTTAGTCGCCTCGATGTCAACCTTGCGGTTAGTCATGCTACTCATTTTCCTACTCCCTCACTCCCGTAACCGGCGCCGAAAACCGACATCCGGGCAGCGAAAAAGGTTGCCTCGGGCTTTCGGCTCGGGTCGATGGCATGGGCGGGGAGAGAAGGTGCCGGCGCCGGGTGAATCCCGATGCCGGACAGGCAACCCCGCCATCCTAGGCCTCAGCCCGTAGACCGGTAGCTTTGCGTCACCGCCTTTCGGCGGCTTTGCCTTTTGCTGCACGATCGAAGCTGTCACAAGGGTTTTGAGGTGTCAAGCCATCAGTTCGCAGATATAAAAATGGCTTGTTGGAAGGGCGCCGGGTAAGGACAGATTGACCGAAATCTCCACCGGGTCTAGGCTCCGCCACAGCCGCATTGACCTGATCGGGGTTTTCCCATGGGAATGAAGTTCGAATTTGAACTGGACGACGACGATCTGGCTTACTTCCGGAAGATCGTCGAATCAAAGGGCCTGGCCCGACCCGATCTGAAAGTGGATGACGTGGTGCGATCCACCAGGGACCTGCTGGAGCGGGCCCGCCAGACGAACACTCCCAAGTTCGTGATGTCCATTCTGGAACAGCTCGGACCGCTGGCGGACATGGTGACGGACGAGGAATGGCAGCTGCCGGCTGCCGACATCGATCGGGTACTCGGCACGCTTAGCTATTTTGCTGATCCGGAAGACCTCATTCCCGACGACGTGCCGGGGCTTGGGTTCCTGGACGACGCGATTATGGTAGAGATTGCCTGCCGCAATCTGCGGCCGGAGCTGGAGGCCTACAAGGATTTCTGCATCTTCCGTTCGGAAGATGCGGCGAAAAGAAACCGGGAAGGGACGGCGCCCCACAAGGTTTCCAGGCTCGAGTGGCTGACAGCCAAGCGCCGCGAACTGCAGGAACGCATGCATGGCCGGCGCGGTATATTCGGCCGAAAACGTGACTGAACCGCCGGGGGACCTCAGGAACCGCTGGCCGGCAAGGGCGGGACTCTGAAGCTGCGCGGCGATGCGCCTGCCAGATGGTTGCGGTACATGGTCCGATAAGCCAGTTCCATGTGCCGGGTCAGCCTGGCGGTATCGTAAAGCGGCGTGCAGCGCCTGGCGGCTTCCAGTCGGCGCCGGAGCCGGGCCCTTTCATCGGCATCCCGGCCCAGTCGTATCGCGACGGCACGGTAGTCGTCTCGGTTCCTGGCGATCAGCTCGTGCAGTCCCAATGTCCTGAGCATGCTGCCCGCAACACGGGAGGCGAATGTCTCACCCGGCAGCGTAAGCACCGGCAAGCCGGCCCATAGCGCGTCGCTCGCGGTGGTGTGACCGTTGTAGGGGCGGGTATCCAGAAAGAGATCAGCGACCGTCATCATCGCAAGATAGTCTCGCAAGGGCATTTTCGGGGCGAAGACCAGGCGGTCTGTCGCCAGGTGCCTGCGGGCGGCTTCCGACCGAAGATTGTCTGCCAGGCTGCTGTCCGGATTCGTATTCTGAATCCACAGTACGCTGCCGGGAACATCCCGAACGATTGCGACCCAGTCATCGAATACCTCGGGCCGGATCTTGTAGCTGTTATTGAATCCACAGAAAACCGTGCCGCGCGACGGCAACCCGAGTTTCTCCCGGCCAGGCGGCGTTCCGGGAAGTGTCCGTCGGCTGTCGTCGACCCAGTAGGTTTCGGGCAGGTACACCACCTGCTCGGAGTAGCAGTCCCGCTGCTCCGGCGGGATCACGAACTCGTCCGCGACGATGTAGTCGATGAAACTGCCGCCGATCGTTCCAGGATATCCCTTGTAGTTCACCTGTATCGGCGCCGGTCGAAGCGCGAACACGTCGGTGGGGGCATCCCGGGTATGACCCTTGAGATCTACGAGGATATCCACACCGTCGGCGTGAATTTGACGGGCGACGTCGCCGGGAGGCCAGCCGGCCACGTCCGTGAAACGGTCGAAGGAATCCACGACCCGTTGTCGGATATTGCTGCCGTCATCTGGTCCATTGCAGTAGCCGAGGACCCGGAAGCCAGACCTGTCGTGATTCTCGAACAGACCGACCTTGGTGTAGGCGGTGGGATGACGGCGGAAATCGTGGGAGAAATAGCCGACCGTAATCTGCTCTCGCTCCACCCGCGGGTGATCGAGATCGAGGCGGGCCCTCAGGGGCGCAACCCGTTTCTCTATATGCCGGCTCCAGACCCGGGCGCAGTCCAGCTGGTCCCTGGCCGAGGAGGGTTCCGCCAGATAAATGAACGGTGTAAGCCCCGCGAGTCCTTTCCGGATCCCGGCGGAGAAGCGAGCCGACCATGCGTCGAGATCATCCCACGACAGCAGGCTTTTTCTGAGCAGAAGACCGCCGCTGATGGCCGGCCCCAGGTCGGGATTGAGCGCGATGGCCCGGTCGAAGCAGTCCAGAGCCTGGTCCCATTTCCGGCCTGCCTCGAGGGCCGACGCCAGGTTGCACCAGGGTTCCGCCTGATCCGGCGAGAGCTTGCAGGCCCGGTGAAAGGACGCGATCGCGCTGTCCTTTTCATCCAGGCTGGCGTGGATATTCCCCATCACAATATGCGCCTCGGGCAATTCGCCCGCGAGGGAGATCGCCTGGCGACAGGGTGATCGGGCCAGATCGGGCCTCCCTGACAGCAGCAGGGCATTGGCCAGATTCACCAGGCCCTCGACAAATGTGGGGGCCAGCTCAGTGGCCTTGCGATAAGCGCCGACAGCCCGCTTGAGGTCGCCGACGGCGAGCAGGACGCCGCCCAGCGTGTTGTAGGAAGCCGGCGCCACCGGGTCCAGTCGGATGGCGCGTCGCAAAACCTCCTCCGCCTTCTGGTAACTGCCTTCGGCACTGAGGACCAGGCCCATGTTGCAGAGAGCATCCACGTTGTCCGGCGCCGAATCGATGGCGCATTCCAGCAGCTTCAGAGCCTCGTCCATACGCCCGGTCTGGTAGCACAGCACGCCCAGTAGCCGGAGGGCGTCGGGATGCGACCTGGCCAGTCCCAGGACCCGGCGGTAGCCGGATTCTGCTTCTGCCAGGTTGCCGGCCTGATGTGATGTCAGAGCCGATGTCAGCAGTCGGGCGATCTCGGATTCGTCGGGGCTTGGGCTTTTTTCCGACATTTGACGCAGCTACTTCGACGGGAAAATTTCTTGGGCTTCGCTTGTGAGTCCGGCAGGCGCGAACCAACGGGCCAGGAAGTCGTGGCCCCGCATTCTAACCGTCCTCCGGTGATCATGGTCGAATATTCCGGCTGGCGTTCGATCACCGGCTCTTATCCGCCGAAGTTCGGGAATCCGGATTCGTGCGGGTTTCTCATGTCCCTCAGGTGTGCTAGAGGTAAGCGCAGACGACGGGCGCGACCGCAAAGTTCGGCATCGGTCAGGAGACGGGTCATTGAGCGCGAATCATGTCAGCCACACTATCCGGCCCGGTCCCTATCCCGAGCTGACCTGGGCGGCAGTCTCTGTCGGCTGGTTACTCGGTGCCGTCATCTCGGTGAGCATCGGATATGCGGCCCTGATTCTCGGGTTCTCCATCGAAGGCTCGGAGCTGGCCGCCATCCTGGGCTTCGGCATCCTTCGTGGCATGCTGCGCCGCTACAGCATCGTCGAGAACAACGTGGCGCAAACAGTGGCCAGCGCCGTAAATGGAGCCTCTTCGGGAATGATGTTCTCCGTGCCGGCCCTTTTTATTCTCGGCGAAACGGAGTTCAACCCCGTGGTGATGACCTTCGGCTGCATGGCCGGCGCGTTCCTCGGAATTGCCTTCATCATCCCTCTCAGAAAACAGATGATTGACTACGAACGCCTGACCTACCCGGGCGGTGTCGCCGTGGCCACAATTCTGAAGTCGCCGGGAGCCGGGATCAGGAAGGCGCTTTTCCTGGTAAGCGCCGCCGTCGTGAGTGCGGCGGTGCATTTCACCTGCCAGGTGACGGGCGTGGATAACTGGGATCTCGGCAGCGTGCTCGGGTTTCCCGAGTACATGAACGGAATATGGTATCTGTCGTTGCTTACGGTGGGTGCGGCTTTCATCGCGGGGAAGGGCGGTGTGGCATTCATCATTGGCGGATTTGCCTGCTATTGGGTCATTGCGCCCCTGCTGGCGGTTTCCGGCCTTCTCCCCGTTGACATGACAGCCGGACACCCGGTTACCGTGACCGATCCCGAGCACCTGCGCCTGAGCCTTTTCCGCCCGACGGGAATCGGCATGCTGATCGGCGGCGCACTCACCGGGATAGTGCTGGCATTGCCGCTGATCGTCAGCGCGGTTCGCAGCATGCAGAGCGCCGCGCGCGTCGAGTCTGCCGTGTCACGGGACGAGATGCCGATCAAGCTGCTGTATTTCGCGATCGGGGGTTCCGCCGTGGTGCTCATGATCATCGCAACCCTCTCTACCGAGCATATGGGTATCGGGCGGGGTCTGGCCATGGCGGCACTGGGCACGCTGTGGGTCTGGATCGCCGGCGTCATTCTCTCCGAGTGTATCGGCCGAACCAACTGGTCGCCCCTGTCCGGCATGACGCTGATCGCGGTCACGTTGCTGATTATCATCACGAGCGGTCTCGAGCGGGGCGAGGCGATAGTCGCCGCCGTCATGGTGGGCGCAGCCGTCTGTGTCGCCATGTCACAGGCGACCGACCTGATGCTCGATCTGAAGACCGGCTACCTTGTAGGCGCGACGCCGAGGATGCAGCAGGCCGGTCAGTTCCTGGGTGCATGGCTGGGGCCCATTCTGATCATCGGCGTAATTTTTGTCCTCCATGAGGCCTATGGCCTCGGCAGCGAGAAACTTCCGGCGCCCCAGGGCCAGGCGCTGGCCAGCATGATCCAGGGCATCCTCGGCGGTGAGGTTCCGATCGAGAAATATCTTGCCGGGGCAGGGCTCGGGGCGCTCCTGAGCGCCGCCAGCGGCGGTCTCGGTATCACCGTGGGCCTGGGTTTCTATCTTCCCTTCAATATTGTGCTGACATACAGCCTCGGGACCCTCATCAGGCTGGCCTGCGATGCACGACTGGGACGTGCCTTCAGCGAGGACACAGGCATCCCGATTGCCGCCGGGCTGATCGTAGGGGAAGCCCTGGTCGGCGTCGGCTTTGCCATCCGGGCTGTGTTCGGAGCCTGAGGAGAGCGAAAAAATGTCGAGAGCGGGATTCATGCTGACTTCGGCGGGTTTTCTGGGAGGCGCGTTCCTGACCTCCCTGGATCCAGGCGAGGTTCGCTGGGGGCTTTTCATCCCCTGTCTCCTGGTGGGCGCCATCGGCGTATTTCTGATCAAGCAGCACTCGAGACAGCACGCCCGCTCCGACGAGACGCTGGCCAGCAATCGCAGTCAGATCGAGGAGAGTCTGGACTCCATTCTGGGGCAGTTGAGAGAGCTCGACCGGGACAAGGCGAACATTCCGCCCTACGAGCTGAGGTTCGAAATCGATCATCGTTTCCGCTCAGACCTCAATCGCTTTGTCGATGCGCGCGAGAGTCTGACCCACCTGTACGGCCTTCAGGCCTACGCCGACATCATGAGCGCTTTCGCTGCGGGCGAGCGTTATCTGAACCGGGTCTGGTCGGCGTCCGCAGACGGATATGCCGACGAGGCCATGGACTACATCGACCGGGCCCGACAACAGTTCGAGGAAGCTCGCGCGAAACTCGCGCAGGCCCACGCCGGCGCGGCAGCGGCACGGGAAAATACCGGGTAATGGTTGGCTCCGGGAGGGCCGTCTGCACGATTTATTGCCAGCCCGTTCCCGTCTCCACAGGAGGGTAGATTTCCTTTTGTACTTGATGTTATTTATTTCAGAGGGTTAGACTCGCTGCTTAAAGTCGGATAATAATATAGGCCTACAGGGGGACTAGGCATGTACGATCCGGACAGAGGTATCGGACTGGCGCCGTTCGATGCAGAACAGGACAGCAAATTTTTCTACCGGGGCTTTCAGCATGGTTCGGCGCTGAGTTTTCTCGACCATGCCCTGAAATCCGATGAAACGGTGGTGGCCCTCACCGGCGGCAACGGAACCGGCAAGAGAACGACCCTGAGGCGCTTCCTCGAAGAGGAGGGGGGTCGCTTCCGGAGCGCTTACCTGGAAGAGGTTCCGGACAATGGCCACGATTTTCTCGTGGCTGTGCTCCAGGCATTCGGATTCGGGCCGGTGGAGGCGGAACGCAGCGAACTGCGCAATCTGCTGAGCGTTTTCCTGGTCCAGGTACAGCAGGAAGGCCAGAAACTTCTCTTGCATCT
>Ga0111153_1157_pt1 | contig 9635 bp, 4 predicted proteins | sample DeeMarSeWOR28_12_FD_80255 | JGI IMG/M metagenome (GOLD analysis project Ga0111153, IMG submission 80255) | Gammaproteobacteria bacterium SG8_31 | reverse complement strand
CAGCGGGCCATCCGACTACGCCGTTGCCCGGCGGCCCGTCATCTACACCAATCCTGTGCTGACCGCCCGGGTGGGCGCCGAGTACCGTTATCAGGTCTCTGCCAATAGATCTATAGGTGACCTCAGTTCGCGGATGGCCGACGGCAGTCAGACAAGCGGCTACTTCGACATTGAGAAGCCCCGGTTCACACTTGCCAAGGGACCGGCGTGGCTCAGGATCGACGAAGCCGCCGGCCTGCTCTCGGGCACACCGGATGTCGCGGGCAGTACCGACGTGGCGGTCACCGTCACCATTGATCGCCAGGTGCGCAGGCTCGATGAGGCGGTGCTGCGCTGGGGCCGGGAGAAGGTGCTTTTTACTGAGACCGAGCGCGTCGGTGCGACGACCCAGAAGTTCGTCATCGACGTTAAGAAGGCTGCTGATTGAGGTCGGTCACCGCACTGGTCACCAGGGGAGAATTGAAGGTATCCGGTACAATCTGTGCTAATGGATATCGCAGAGAAGAAATAACTGGACGCCCCCTATCATTCTAAACGAATCTGACTCAATGAACGACATGAGGACGTTGCAACTGACTATTGTCTATTGCTGAGCCACATTGATTATTGTTTTCGACACGATAAACAAGATGTACAGAGATATTTTAATGGCCTCATTTGTCCCGTGTTAATCCTTTTATCCGGTCTGATTATTGTTCTTGACGAGATAAGAGGATCTACTGAGATATTTTAGGGGCCAGACGTGTTGAAATCGAACCTTCTATTTTGGTATTATTGACTGTGTTGCGTGCATGAGTACCAGTCATGACGTTAAATGGCGAATCCCGGGCAGTATGATCTGACTGCGATACGATGAATCTCCAATCAAGCAGCAAGGCCGGTGAGATAGGATAGGCTAAATGCGATTATCGTTGATTACCTTGATATGTATGTCCTTTATGAACCTGGAAAGATGTCCGGCCGAAGTCCGCGACGCCGCTTCCGACAGCGGCAAACTGCGTGACGCCGTCTCGGACCTGATCGAGACATTTGGCGATCGTTACCCCAATGGGTACGAGTATCTTGACCGTTTGCGACCTATCGAGGATCGTGTCGGGCGCGGTGAGGCACGTGCAAAACACCAGCTTGAGACTTTGCGCCGCGAGGCACTTTTGGCGAATCCCCTGTTGACAGAGCTGGGCGGGGTACTGGTTGTCAGGCGCAGGATCAAAGATTTGGAGAAAGATAATGTCTTTACTGCCGTTGACAAACAGATCGGCTATTCGGCCGGATTGGGTCGTGATATCGGCATGCCTTCCAATCATGAGTGTAATGCTTCGCTGGAGCGAGATGGATACGATAATGAGATATGCCTGCTGTTGCCTGCTGCAGGCGACGTGAAATTAAAGACAATCTATCGGCCGGAGGACAGCGGATATGTCGGCGAGCTTGATCTTCATTTTGACGGCAAGCGCGTGCTGTTTACAAAATCCGATGCAGTGAACTGGAAGCTTTATGAAACGAATGCCGATGGGTCACATGTTCGGCAGGTCACGCAGATGCCGGATGATGTCGATGCAATGGACGGCTGCTACTTACCGAACGGCAAGATCATTTTCGGCTCGACGGCGTCTTATCAGTCGGTTCCATGTTGGCATGGTCGCAAACGTGTCAGCAACCTGTACTTGATGGATGCCGACGGCATGAATGTCCGCCAGCTCTGCTTTGACCAGGATCACGACTTTCATCCTGTTGTGCTCGACAGCGGGAAAGTGCTTTTTCTCCGATGGGACTACACCGGTATCTGTCACATATTCCTGCGACAGCTTATGACTATGAATCCGGACGGTACGAAGCAGTGTGCCGTTTACGGGAGTAATTCATGGTATCCCAATTCGTTGTTTTTTCCCCGGCAGATTCCGGAAACGAATCGCCTGATCGGTATCCTCTCCGGCTACCATGGACCTCACCGCATGGGACAACTGGTAATCATCGATCCGAGAGAAGGCTGGCACGAGGCCTCGGGGATCGTACAACGAATCACGGGACGCGGCAAGCCGATCAAACCGATAATTCGCGACAACCTAGTTAGTGGCGAATGGCCTATGTTCCTGCATCCATATCCACTAAGTGACAAATACTTCCTTGTAAGTTGCTGGATGAACGCCAAATCTTCGTGGGGCATCTATTTGGCAGATGTATTCGACAATCTCATACTCCTGTATGACGAGCCAAGCTACGCACTGTTGGAGCCAACGCCTGTCATGCCGCGCAAGAAGCCCAAGGTGATCCCCGATCAAATCGACTTAACCAGAAATGATGCAACCGTATATATCAGTGATGTTTATGCAGGGCAGGGATTGAAAGGTGTGCCGCGCGGGACTATCAAGCATTTGCGGCTTGTCGGTTATAATTTCGGATATCGCGGCCTGGCCGGCTCGGACAAGATCGGTTACGGCGGGCCCTGGGAGGCAATGCAGATTATCGGGACCGTGCCTGTTGAACGAGATGGATCGGCAAGCTTTCACGTTCCCGCCAACACGCCCATTTCCCTGCAGGTACTGGACAAAGAAGGCAAAGCGGTACAGCTCATGCGAAGCTGGTTCACCGCTATGCCGGGTGAGAGAATATCGTGCGTTGGCTGCCATGAGACTCCGATGGATGTCTCGGGTTCTACTCCTAATATTGCTGCTAAGGGTCCACCTCGGGGAGTATCGCCGTGGTATGGTCCTGCTCGCGGGTTTGACTTCGAGCGAGAGGTCCAACCGGTACTTAACCAATACTGTGTGTCATGTCACGATGGTTCACGAGTCGGTGTTGCAGATCTTCGATCCGAGCTGGACGGCGGCAAGGCTGAGCCTAAACCTATCGGCTATGTTGCACGTCTCCATCCTGCTATGCTTGAGGCTACCAATGGTAAACTGAAATACAGTCCGGCTTATGATGTGCTGATTCATTATGTCCGGCGAGTGGGCATCGAGGATGATGTCAGCCTCCTGACTCCTGGCGAATATCACGCCGATACCAGTGAGCTGATCCAGATGCTCGAAAAAGGTCATCACGGCATTGAACTGGATGCAGAAGCCTTCAGCCGTCTGGTCACCTGGATCGACCTTAATGCTCCTTTCCACGGGACCTGGGGCGATGTCTTTCCCATTCCTGATGGCGCCCATGAGCGGCGGATGGAACTTCGGGAACTCTACGGCGGTCCGATGGATGATCCTGAGAAGATTTATGAGATCTCATCGAGACCGGCTGGTACTGTTTTTGCAAGTGTGATGTCACGGGCAGAGACTCGTGAGGCAAAGGGAGGGTCTCTTTCTCTCAAAGACGAACGTAAGCAGCAGAAACTTGTCAGGCCTGTAAGACGCCAGATCGACCTTGGAGGCGTGAAGTTGTCGCTTGTGCGCGTGCAGGCAGGTCAGTTTCTCTGCGGTGACGTCAATGGCCAAGCCGATGAGCTTCCGCAGAGAGTTATCAAAATGGACAGACCTTTCTGGATAAGCGAATGCGAAGTAACTAATGCCCAGTTTCGACGATTCGATCCGTCACATGACAGCGGATACTATTCAAAACGCCGCGATCGCGCCGATGGAAAAGGGCTTTCGCTCAATGGTGATGAGCAGCCGGCAGTGAGGGTTTCGTGGGATGAGGCGATGGATTTCTGTCGTTGGCTTTCGAGGTGCAGCGGCTTGACAGTGACGCTTCCAACCGAACAGCAGTGGGAATACACCTGCCGGGCGGGAAGTACAACGCCGCTGAATTACGGTATGGTTGATGACGATTTTTCTGCATGGGCTAATATGGCAGATCTCAGCTTCAGCACAGGCCTGGAGATACACAATGGACGAATGATGCCCGAAGGTGGAGTCACCCAGGCCACCGGAGGCGTTCCTCATCTTGTTTTGGAGGGTGCAAAGCTGGCGGACATAAGATTCGATGACCACCATCGCGTTACCGCGAACGTAGGTTCCTATCGGGCCAACGTATGGGGGCTTTTTGACATGCACGGCAATGCCGCCGAGTGGACGCTAAGCGAATACGATCAGGATCGAAAAGTCGTTCGTGGGGGTTCGTTTTTCGACAGGCCTGCAAGGAGCCGCAGCAGTTTTAGATTGGGGTATCCCTGTTGGCAGCGAGTATTTAACGTCGGCTTTAGGATAGTGGTACTTGGTGAAAACATCCCGACGAATGATTCCTGAGGAGATAAGAATTGAAGCAGATACAACACTTTGCACACGGCCTATTCTGGATCATCGTAATTGTCTTTACAAACTCCTCTGCGCAATACACGATTGCCGAAGAGCCTAAACCGAATCTGATTTTTATTCTGGTCGATGACCAGGGTTACTACGATCTTGGTTGCTACGGAGGCAAAGAGTTCGATACGCCTCGAATTGACCGGATGGCCCAGGAGGGCATACTGTTCACCGATTACTACGCGGCCGCTCCGATCTGCAGCCCATCGCGCGCGGGCATTTTGACCGGCTGCTATCCGCGCAGAGTCGGATTGGCGACGTGGGTACAGCGGGCGGACTCGCGCAAGGGGATTCATCCCGACGAATTGACCTTGGCTGAACTGCTCAAATCGTCCGGCTATGCAACGGCGTGCATAGGCAAGTGGCATCTGGGATATCTGCCCCCATTTTTGCCGAGGCAGCAGGGATTCGATCATTACTTTGGATTGCTCCACAACCTCGATCCTGTTGAGGTTGTCTATTTCGAGAATGAAGGCGGCGTACCGTTGATGCGTAATGAAGAAGTATTCAAGCAGCCGGCCGATCCTGCGGCATTGACGGAGGTCTATACCGATGAGGCGATTAGCTTTATCCGGGAAAATAGAGACCGTCCGTTCTTTTTGTACCTGCCTCACACAATGGCACATAATCCGTTGGGTGTAACAGATGATTTTAGAGGAAAATCACGCTTTGGTCTCTATGGCGACGTTATTCAGTGCCTCGACCATCATGTTGGGCGATTGTTCGACACGTTGCAAGAGCTGAGCATTGATGATCGGACATTGGTTGTCTATGCATCTGACAATGGTCGCGGCCCGGGACGAACAGCCGACCAGCCCATACGCGGCAACAAGCTTACAACACTGGAGGGCGGCATCCGAGTTCCCTGCATCGCATGGGGGCCGGGCCTTGGGATCAAGGCAGGCCAGACTTCCTCGCAGCTCATTCATGCAATGGACTGGTATCCTACTTTCGCAACTTTCGCAGGCGTAAAGGTTCCCGAGGGACGGGTCATTGATGGACGTGACATTACCCCTCTGCTTGAAGGCCGTTGCGAGACGGTTCCTTCGGCGACAGCAGAGCTGTCACTCAATGCATCGGTCCCTCTGCGTCGTCCGTGGAATCCACCAGGCGAATGGGAACAAATAGTATCGCGGGAAGAATACCATCAGGCATTTTTCTATCATGGCAGCTTGGGATCGCTTGCCGCTGTTCGATGGGAGAATTGGAAACTACAACTAAACCCCAACTTCCAGCTTTTTGACCTGGAAGAGGATCCTGGCGAAACCAAGCCAGTTCGCAATCCTGAGTTGATCAGAAAACTCCGCGGAATGGCCATCCTCTTCCAGGAAGAAATGCGCACCGGAACTCGCCCGGCAGGTGAGTCGCCACTGTCGAAGTAGAGAGTCATGAGTGGATAGGAGCTTTGTATATAGTGGATGAGAGTTGCATATGCTGGCTGCGGTTCTAAAGGACTTCAATAATCTGGTTCTTGAAGAGATTCTTGCGCCCAAACCGGGAACGAATGAAGTGGTGATCCGAGTCAAGGCATGCGGGATTTGTGCCACGGACTACAAAGCCATCAAAGGGATTCGGACTAATGTCGCATTCCCGTTCATTGCCGGCCATGAGGCCTCCGGGATCGTTACGGCGGTTGGATCCGGCGTTTCGCATGTCAAGGAGGGCGACGAGGTCATCTGCCAGCCCTCCGGATACTGCGGCCTCTGCGAGCACTGCCGCGCAGGTAACACGCACTATTGTGACAGGGCCTTCACGACAGGCGGAGATGGGCCTGATGATGTCAGACCGGGTGCGTTTGCAGAGTTCATGAAGACTGATGCCAAGTGCGTTCTGGCTAAGCCGGCGGGTATTTCGTTCGAGGCGGCGGCACTCACCGAACCACTTTCCGGTGCCTGGAAGGGAGTTATCCAGTACAGCGAAATGCATGTGGGCGATGACGTGGTGATTATTGGTGTCGGCGGAATTGGGCTCTTGTGCCTGATGGTAGCCAGAGCGGCGGGGGCCGGGCATCTGATCGCCATAGATACAAGTGCCTATGCCAGGGGCAAGGCCATGACACTGGGTGCAACTGCGGCCATTGACCCCCGCCAGGGCGACGCCAGAGAGAAGGTCTACGAGATCATACCGCACGGACCGGACCTGATCGTCGAGGCGGCCGGTCCGATCGAAGCTGTCAGGCTAATGGCCGACCTGAGGCGGCGCGGGACCCGCTGGAATGTATTCGGCATCACGACGCACGAGGTTTTCGAGCTGGACGGCGGGCTGACGCATTTTCTGGAGGGCAGAATGGACGCAAGCTTCGGCACTACGCCCCTTGCGATGCAGAAGGCCATCCGTCTGATGGAAAGGGGACTGGTCGACCCGGAGAAGATCGTTACGCATCGTTTTGCCCTTGCGGACATTCAAGAAGCCATCGATGTCATGGGCCGCAAAGATCGCAACAAGGTCATAATTAACCCGTGACTATGCCTGCGCATTCCCCGGTCGTTTCAGTGATACCAATCACTCGCATGTTATGCCCAGGAGTTTCCTTGGACGCACAGTTGGGGGACAATTAGAGACAGTGACAATTCATCCTGCGCTCTTGAATCGTCGCCTATGCGGTACTATACTCTCTCGCATGTGCTCCAATCATCCGCATTTTGCAAACACTGTAACGGAGAAGTGACAATGGCTGTATGGCAACGTAGGTTCTTTACGTTCATACTCTGTATGTTCCCATCTGTGATTGTTGTGACGGCTCGGTCCGCATTGGCCGCCGAAGCATATCCACCTTACCCGGACGTGAAGGAGATGATAAGTGCGCCGTTCGACGAGGACTTTCTTGACGGCGAGATTGTATGCGGTATGGATGCACTGCGCTACCGCATGCGCAGCAACATCTATCGCGCGAATATGAATCATATGGACGATATCCGGCTCTCACGGATGGAGCGACTGATTGTCGGCGATCCCGAAGACGTGGTGAAGGTCAATGAGGAGATTGTCGCGTTTTGCAGGAAGCGCCAGGCGGTTATCGAAAAGGCGTGGAGCGAGCCCGGCCGGCGTCATCCGGCAACCGAGGTCTGCAACTATCAAACCGAGCTGATCCCACTGGCAGTCCTCGCTCTGCGAGTGGCAGAACAACTCACGCCTGAGGCCCATCAGGCGATTCGGGACGTGTTGAGGGCCTTCAGGCCGGAAGTGGCGGATGTATCGCCGGCGATGTATATGCACGCTCCCGGCTACAACGCCTGCAATGCGCATAACTATCTGGATATGCTCGCGCTTAGTGCTGAAGTAACCGGTGATCCCAACGTCAAAGACGCTACCTACTGGGGGCTTCGGCGTGAACTCGAGAACTTCAACATCACCGGCGATGCACAGGAGTTCAATCTCCTTGAGGGACACTGGTGCAGCTCGATGGGCTACGATCCGATGAAGGCCTACATAAGCGATCCCCTGCAGGCCCGCATGGCCCGTATGATAGCGGAGCGCATCTGGATCAACCGTTTCCTAACGTGGTCGGCCGTGGTCGAACGCAACACCGGCCCCGGTAGCCGCATGGCCCCTGGCGCCTGGATCGGCTGCAGCGGTGACAGGGCCCAATTTGCCTGCGGTATGGAAAAGCCGATCTGGGTGAACAACAATTTCATCTGGGGTGATTGGCAGAAGATAACTCCGGCAGGCCGCTGGCCCCTGGACGATGTCGAGGGAATGGTGCCCGATCTGCCGGCCTACCTGCAGGACATCGCCTGGCGCCGGCAGTATCCGAACGAGCTGCAATGCTCGGTGCAGCTTGTGCCATGGATGGACAAGTATCCTGAGCTGGCCGGCATTTCGAACGCTCGTCCGGAGCCCGTACTGGCCAAGTACGTCAATCACCAGACGAAACAGTATGCCATAGGCTCGATAACGCACGCATGGGATGCGTCGACCTGTATGGTATATATGTCGGCCTGGTGGAACGACAGCGGCAGGCAGCATGACGCGCCACTGGGCAGTCCGAGGCACTTCTGCACGCTTTACCCACATTATGTGTTCAACGGCGCCAGTTTCCTCGATCGCACGGAGATATATTTCGACAACCGCCCGGACGAGCCCGCAAAGGACGAGTGGTCGAAACAGCCCGGACCGTACACACGTGAATTCGCCGAGTATGGCCGCGCCGGTTCTTTGCAGCACAAGAACACGGTGATCTTCATGTATTCCGGCCGCAAGGGAGATCATAGCGGAAAAAACCTGGTCGCAGACAAGGCTCGTCGGGTCTCGGCCGGGATGTTCCTGTTTCGCTGGCGCCCCGGAACAGACGGCATGTACATCAATCGCAAACCCGTGAGGAGCCTGCCGGTACAACTCCAGGACGGCGATTGGTGGTTCATCCATGATGGCAAGACTTATGCAGCGGTCAGGCCACTGGAGGCAACTCATCTGCGCGGGCCATGCAGGAACACACTCGAACAGCGCAGCCGCCACGTCGTGCTGTACCAGGACAATTACGTCGGCCAAACCATTGAAGGCATCACCGATGAGCAGTGGGTCAAGGCACGCAGTGGCTTCATCGTCGAAATCGGTGACGCAGAGGAATACGGCTCATTCGAGGATTTTCAGAATACCGTGCTCAAGGCGGAGACCGAGGAAAGCGTGGACGGCTTCGTACGGCACATCAAGTACATACGTCCCGGCCTGAGCATGGAGCTGAAGTGGCACTGCTACGAAGAGAAATACCTCTTGCGGCGAATCAACGGTGAGGATGATCCATGGGTGAGGTATTTGTATTCGCCGGAGTTTGTCGTCGGCAACAGCGGCGAGCTCCGCACGCACGATACCGTGCTGACGACAGTGTCCGACGAAACGCTCTGGCTGCTCTCGTGCACGCCGTCGCGGACCTACGTCGCATACCAGCCGCACCCACACCGCCAGCTCCCTCTAGTCATGGATTCGCCGATCGGCCGCATTGAATGCGAACGTTTTCCCTTCGGCAAACTCGTGGCGCGAGGGACCTCAGACAACCGCCTGATCCTCGAGATTGATGCCAGCTATCGGCCGTTTTGGAGCAGCAGCCGCTGGCGTGCCGAGGTTTGGCAGCAGATGGGAACACTCCCCAGCGACATCCTGATCCGAACGAACGCTGAAAATGTCACCGCGAAGATCAACGGACAGACCATGCCTGTCACCTCTGAGAGGCGGCAAGGCCGTGAGGTCTGGATACTCGATCCTTACAGCCGGATTCCGAGGGTACGTGATCGTTTCTTGGAATGAATGCCCGGTAACGCTGAAAAGCAAATCCGCGCGAGACTTGGCGTTCGACTATCGAGGCGTAACTGCCAACGCCGCCTGCAGCCTGCCTCTGTTGCCCTTTTTGCTGACTTGTGGGTAATCCAAGACTAAGAACGATGCCCCGCACTGCGGTTCATG
>Ga0111153_1161_pt1 | contig 9710 bp, 8 predicted proteins | sample DeeMarSeWOR28_12_FD_80255 | JGI IMG/M metagenome (GOLD analysis project Ga0111153, IMG submission 80255) | Gammaproteobacteria bacterium SG8_31 | reverse complement strand
GATCTGAACGTTGTCCTCAATCGTCACACCCTGGCCGATTGAGACATCATCACCGATAGTGACATTGGCACCAATCCCCGTGTTCTGGTTGATCGTTGTGTTATCGCCAACGATCGAGTCTTCTCCGATACTGGTGTTTCTGTTGACAGCGCCTCCAATACCGATCTCGACACCCGCTTCGATGACGACGCCCTTATTGATGACCGTATTGGCTCCGATCATCACGGATGGGTCAACATCGGCCCCATCCGGGATAGTCACCGTCGGATCGACACAGGCATCGCCGTATCCGTCACCGTTACTGTCCGTCTGATCACCATTGGCAACCATTGGGCAGTTGTCGATGCTGTTGGTAACGGTGTCTCCATCAATATCGTCGTCACAGGCATCACCGAAGTCATCGCCGTCAAGGTTCTCCTGCCCGGCATTTGCCGTATTCGGACAATTGTCGCTCTCATCGGGTATGCCGTCGCCATCGCTGTCGACGGACGTGAGCGAGATATCGCAGATGTGGTCGCCATCGGCGTCATTGGGGCCGGCAATGCGGGTCCAGTATCCATCCCAATCGGGGTTATCCGGCCCGATGACTCGCGCCCAGTCAACACCGAAGTCCCAGCAACCGGCCTCTTTCTGGAGGCAGATCTTAGTGTAAGCATCGTCCAGCTTGTACCAGTCAAAGTGGTAATAGTAATAGCGAGTTTTAATCTCGTACTGGTGGTCGCCGACGTTTTCGGTATTTGGGGTCGTGATTGCGATATCCCACCGTGCGATATCGCCTTGGGCGTCGACCGTGACCTTGAAATTCCACACGGACCCCGCCCAACTCGGCCAGGAGTAAGGCGGTGAGATCCCTGCCAAGTCATTGTAATAGTTCGGTGGGGTTGGCACCGGGGTTCTTAGCTCCGCCCGATAGGCCAGCGTCCTCAGGCCGTCGTTGAACGCATAACTGCGAACGAGCCCCGTGCCGGCGTGGCTGGTGCCGAAGACATCCACGAGCCCGGCGTTTTCAGTAAGGGGCTCCGCTGTCGTGAAGCACCCGGTAATTCGCTTCCCGGTATAGTCACCGGCAGGCGGATCGTCTGAAGATCGGATCGAGTTAAACAAAGGACCGGTGTAGACGTATGTTGTCAGGTTCGCTATCTGCGGATCGCATACATCGCCGATCCCATCCCAGTCCACATCGACTTGGTCCGGGTTGGCGTCGTAGGGGCAGTTATCCGCGCCATCGAGAACGCCATCATTGTCGTCATCAGGATCGCAAGCATCTCCCAGTCCATCGCCATCAACGTCTGACTGGTCAGGGTTAAAGATTGTTGGGCAGTTGTCCCGATAGTCGGGAATGCCGTCACCGTCACCATCAGCATGAGCGGTCATGGGAATTGCGACCATGCTAAAAAGCGCCACGGCGCCCCACATCGCAATGAGTCGCTTGATCGTCATTGAAAATCACCTCCTCTTTTATCTCTCCACCCGGCATTTGACCGGAGTCCTTCGTGGCAGGAGGTGTCGCGGAGGGCGCCAGCAAACACGCGAAACTGACCGCGCTTTTGCCGGGGGCCTAACCGTTAAATAGAAGTGCTAAGCAACGGTTTCAATTGGTGAAATCACGCATTGACCGACGCCCAATTTTGGCCATTGGTGTCGCTCCGATCTAATCGAATATTAGGAATCTCTAAAAGACTGCTTCGGGTCGGAAGCAGACCCTCAGAAAGGATAGAAATGAGATCCTTTCAGGCCCTAGGCAAACGGCCGCTGTCGGCCTGAAGCAACACAGCGTGGGAACGGGAGTTACCGATCTGTTGCGCAGACGAATGCACAATCAGTCTATACTTCCGCGCGTTGTGTGCCGGACTACAACGTGAATATTGAGCCGGGAGGCGCCATGAATCGATTGACAACCGCCTTCGCCGTCGCCTTGATCGCAGCCCTTTCGGGGCACGCGATGGCCCAGTCGACACGCGACTACCTGATCATCGTTGGATCGACGACCGTATTCCCCTTCGCCGAGGAGGTCATTGACCGGTACACGAGCTCGACCGGCCGTCCAAAACCCCAGGTCCAGCCCACCGGCACTGGCGGTGGTATTGCGCTCTTCTGCAACGGCACCCACATTCTGGATCCGGACATCACCTTTGCTTCCCGGCCAATCCGCGAGAAGGAGATTGCGGCCTGCCAGAAAAACGGTGTTGACCCTATTGTCGAAGTCAAAATCGGCTACGACGGCGTCGTCCTTGCGGGTTCCGGCCATGACCCGGTCATGAGTCTGACCCGCAGGGACCTCTACCTCGCCCTCGCGAAAGAAATCCCGGACGGTAAAGGCGATTTCATTGCCAACCCCAATAAGACATGGCGCGACGTGAACGAAAACCTGCCCGGAACCGCTATCGAGGTTTGGGGTCCGAAGAAGGGTTCCGGCACCCGGTACGTGCTGCAGCGTGCGGCCATGGAGGAAGGCTGCCGCACGCTTGAAGGGATGATAGACCTGGAGGACGAGGAACCCTGGAGGTATTACGAGGTATGCAGAACCATCCGCGAGGACCAGGCATACGTCCTTGTCGGCGAGGACGACAATCTGAACGTGAAGGGCATCATCGCGAAGCCCGGTGCGCTGCTCATTACCAGCTACGGGGTGTTCGAGCCCAACATGGGGAATCTCAACGGTGCGACAATCGACGGTATCGAGCCCAATTTCCAGACCATCGCCAACGGCAGCTATCTGATGGCTCGTCCGCTGTACATGTACGTCAAAACAGCCAGCGCCGGAAAGATACCGGGACTGGAAGAATTCATCATCGATTTCATCGGCGATGACGCCTGGGGCCCCGCCGGATATATGAGGCCCTACGGCCTGATACCCCTCGGAGAGGAAGAGAGAGAGAAGTACGCCGAGATCGCGATCTCGCTGACGCCGATGAAAATCTTATAGCGGGCAAGTCAGCGCTGTCAGTCAGGGCAGTATCTCGATCGGCGTCCCCGGTTCGATAGCGTCCCATACCTTGTCCATGTCACTGTTGGTCAGGGCCACGCACCCGTCGGTCCAGTTGACCATCTGCATGAAGAACGTTGCCCACTCGTAACCGTTCGGCTGTCCGTGGATCATGATATCGCCACCCGGGTCGACACCCAGCTTGCGGGCGTTCTCCTTGTCCTGGCCATTGGGATAGGAGATGTGAATCGACTTGTAATAGGCGCTGTTGGCGTTCTTGTATGTCAGGTAGTACAGCCCCTCCGGGGTCCTCTCGTCGCCTTGCTGCACCTTGTGGCCCTTCGGATTGGCGCCGAACTTGACCCTGAAAGTCGCAAAGACCCGGTCGTCTTTGATCAGGTGTAGCCGCTTCTTGCTCTTCACCACCCGTACCATGTCGGCTTTTTGTCCCGCCCACGCGTCTGCCTGCGACACCAGGCCGACTGTCAACAAAAAGGCGATCAGCAGCAGGGCCGTGTAGACCGTCCGCGTTGCTGAAAGATGAATGCGCGTTTCGCAGTTCACTCCTGTGTCTCTTCCTCGACGACGACGATACGGGTGCCAACCGGAGCCCACGCGAAGACCTTCTCGGCGTTCTCTTCGGTCAGCCCGACGCAACCCATCGATCCGACATGCTCCGTGAGATATGCGTGGATGTAGGACCTCACCGTCGCCCATTCCGTTCCGTGGATGGCTTTGCCGTCTTCGGTGAAGAACATCGTGTAGGGCATCTCCGCCCCGTACGTCTTGCTGGTGTAGTCCTTGTGCTTACGGAACACATTGAAAACACCAGGATGGGTCTCCTTGCCCGGTCGCCCGGTCACGACGTCGAACTCGAATACGAGTTCGTTGCCATCCCAGGCGAACAGCTTCTGATCTTCCGTTACGACGTAGATAACCTTGAGGCCGCTGTCCGCCGATCCCGCTTCCTCCGTCACATGCGGCTTCTGCTCTTCCGCCGCCGCTGGCTGGCCGTGCTCTTCGGCCGCTGCAAGACCGGAAAACATTATGGCAACCAGGATTCGGACAGCGATAGTAATGCACGTGAGTCTCCGCACGACGCCCTCCTCCCCTGCGAAACGCAGCACTAAACTAGCGAGTGATTCTAGACCATGGTCAATCGCACCGGGGCAATATAAAGCTAATTGCCCGCTTTGGGTCGTTAACGGACGCTCAGAGGGAATGGAAATGAGACCCGTTTAGGTCGAGGCCGAACGGCTGCTTCCGGCCAGAAACAGACGGTTATGGTTTTTCTAGCTTCCTCTGATTGCCATCAGCAGAGATTACTCTCACACCCCTACATCGAGGAAACTGAGGACAACCCCAGAACTTGCTTCCAACATTTTTTCCTCTTCGTGCCTCCCGCAAGACCATACGCTCACCGCATTTCGGGCAGATAGGTTCCGCTGGAATGACCGTGAGTGCGGGTGACTGGCGAAGCTCCCGCCCTTCTTTGTAGTCGCTTAGCATCGTCGCAATCGCCCTGACACGGCTTGTGCCCAGCAACAGTTCTCGATACGAGAGTATATGAGGGCAAAGTCCCGACAGGCGCGTGACGTTAGCTGGCAAATCAGTCTTAAACTTGGCGTCCCCCACAAAGACGATCACAGAGTGCACATGCTGTGGGCTGAGCGTTAGGAACGTCTCTATCGCTTTCCTATGCTTGAAATTCTGGCGCAGCGGATTCTGAAATCGAGTCTTCTTGCCATAGATAACCTGTGTCCACTGCCTAGATCTGGCGTCTCCAAAAATCCAACCCGTGTAGTTTTTGGTCTCGACCACGAATATTCCGTATCTGGATACGACAATGTGGTCGATCTGGGTTGGTCCTCGCGACGTGGGAAGCGTGATATCGTGAAAGACTTTGTATTCTCTCGAAGGCAGCTGACGGTCGAGAATCGAATTGACTCGACGTTCACCGCGCGCACCTTTGACTGAAGGTGACCGGAGGTAAGCCCCGACCAGGGAAAGAGCGAAGAAAAGGATTAGTAGGACGAGTGCTTCCAATGCAACCGCGTGCCTAGACTTGTTGGCAAGTCAGAGTAGCAGAATTCAAGAACAATACCTGTCCGGGACTGGTTGGCAGTCCTTTTTTGCGTGATCACTAACCGTTTTGGGTCGTTAATAGAGACCCTGCGAGAAGATGGAGTTGACGCCCCTTCAGGCCGAGGCCGGACGGCTGCTTCCAGCCAGAAGCGGACATCGGAATCGGCCGCCTATGTCATCTGTCTGCCAGTTTCCAGGCAACAGACGACGCCGTATGGCGAAATGGAACCTGACAACTAGAATCCGAATAGTGAAGCCAGGATCAGGCCAGGTCGTGACTTTTTGCAACAGGCATGAACTCTCAGAGCCCAGGCTCGCAGAGTGCGTGCCGCCGGCATAGAAGGAAGAAGACGATGGCGGTGGATGCGGAACTGCTGACGTTCGTAAGAGATGCGCTGACGCGAGGCGCTTCCCGAAAACAGATCGAGGACGCTTTACTGGGCGCGGGCTGGTCTTCAGATCAAGTCAGCAACGCACTGTCCGCTTTCGCGGAAATAGATTTCCCTGTCCCCGTACCCACGCCCAAGCCCTATCTCTCGGCCCGAGAAGCGTTCATGTACCTTGTACTTTTCACCACGCTGTACATCAGTGCCTTTAACCTCGGCAACCTCGTTTTCCAGTTTATTAACCGGGCATTCCCTGACCCGTCAGCCCAGCATGCGGGGCTCGGCGAATACTCGCGATACGCAATCCGCTGGTCGGTCGCGTCGCTGATCGTGGCATTCCCCATATTCCTCTACGTGACGAATTTAATTGGCCGGGCAATCAAACGTGATCCAAGCAAACGGGCCTCCAAGGTCAGAAAGTGGTTAACCTATATAACCCTGTTCGTTGCCGCCAGTGTGCTTATCGGTGACCTGACCTCCCTGATATTCAATTTCCTGGGGGGCGAACTCACCCTGCGTTTCGTGTTTAAAGTCCTCACCGTCGGAATTATCGCTGGCACGATATTCGGCTACTACCTTTGGGACCTTCGCAAGGAAGAGTCTGCGGTAGAGATGTGAGCAGTTCGGGCAAAACTCTCCTTGGAATCACAGTGATTGTGCTGGTTGTGACTGCCGCGGTCACGGGTCTGTATATGCTGGGCCCGCCGCGCGAGGAGCGTGACCGCAAACTGGACACAATGCGGGTGGCGCATCTCCGTGAAGCTGCAAGAGCGGTAGATCGATATTGGGCCATCAGAGACACCCTGCCGCCCTCGCTGGAGGCGCTTTCGAAAGAACGGGGCATTTCCCTTACGCTACTCGATCCTCAGACGGGGCGGCCTTATCAGTATCGTGTACTGGAGGGCACCGCCTATGAATTATGTGCAAACTTTTCCCGGGACGACTCGGAAGATAATCGAGCGACCCTCAGCCCGGAGATAGGCAGCGACCGATACTCGCCATTCTGGTCCCACGGGGCTGGTCGGCACTGCTATCGGCTCGAGCCACAAAAGCAGCCGTGACGGCAGGGCAAGCCTTTGGGCGTGGGCGTTAGCAGACTCTCGAACGAAGGAGAAAAGAGATCGGCTCGGGCCGAGGCCGACCGGGTGCTTTCGGCCAGAACCTGACGGTTCGGCCTAAGCAAGACCCCACGAGGGCCTCTTAATCCGACTCGTGTAACATCGACGATTCTCAGCACGATACTGAAGTTACACCTTGCTGGAAATCTGGGCACTGTTATTTGGCGGGCTGACCCTGCTGATCGTCGGAGGCGAACTTCTTGTACGCGGCGCTGTTCAGGTCGCGTCCCGCCTTGGGATCTCGCCGCTGGTTATCGGCCTGACACTTGTAGGCTTTGGGACCTCCACGCCTGAACTTGTGACCTCAATACAGGCTATTCTGACCAATGCCCCGGGTATCGCGTACGGCAATATCGTAGGTTCAAATATCGCGAATATTCTCCTCATCGGGGGACTCGCGGCGACCCTGCACCCCATTTCCGTAGCTCCCAGCGCCCTACGACGTGATGGGGTCTTCATGCTTGCGGTTACTGCGATTTTCGCCGCTCTCCCCGCGTTCGAACCGATGGGTCAGCTGATCGGCGCGGTCTTCGTCGCTGCCCTGATTCTCTACATCTATGTCGCCTTCCGGCAAGAGCGCGCCGGCCCGGGTGTCGATCACGGCGCCTTATTCGAGAAAAGCCAGGCTCTGCAACAGGCTGACAAGGCACTTGCCCCGCTGCAGGTTCCGCCAGGTCCGGTCGTGTTCTCAGTTCTTATCGCGGTCGGAGGAATTTGCCTCGTGCTGGTCGGCGGCCATCTGCTTGTCAATGGTGCGGTCGCCCTTGCACGGGATTTGGGAATCTCCGAAACAGTGATCGGCCTCACTATCGTCGCCATAGGAACGTCGATGCCTGAACTCGCAACCTCTGTCATTGCCGCGCTCAGGCGCCAAAGTGACGTCGCCTTCGGCAACATCGTGGGTTCCAACATCTACAACATTCTCGGGATCGGCGGAGCCTTCGCGCTTGTCGCTCCTGGCGCCATCCCGGACCAACTAATCCGCTTCGACAATCTGGCGATGATCAGCGTGTCACTCATCTTTGTGGCTTTTACATACACTGGGTTCCGGGTCGGCCGCAGGGAAGGCATCTGTCTGCTCGCCGGATACGGCGTATACCTCTATATCATTTGGCCCTGAAGGCGGATCCATGCATACCTTATGATGGATATCAGGTTGTCGGTTGGGTCCGATACCTGACCATTCATAGGGGACTCCAAGGACTGGCAAGGGCCAGAAGCAGGCCCTCACGACCAGGCCATTTTTGGGGCATCAGTTGTGGGAAGAGTTCGGGGAATGTTTCGGGGCGACTGGGCAAAGAAAGGCCTGGCCCTCTAACTAGCACCCCCGGCAATAGAACCAGGCGAGGATTAATGTCCTCGTTCTGCGGGGACCCATATCGCCTTTGAGTATCCGAGCCTTCCCCGTCGAAGAAAACAGCCGACGATTGGCAAGGTCGTCAGCCGGATCAGGCACCCTCTTTTTGCCGCATCCCGGTTTTCGGGTATCCCGTGGTAGTCCGGTGCAACGCCGTAAACTTCGGCCACACTTTTTCTGCTATCTGCGCAATGGCGTTCGACGGGCAGTCTTCGTTGAATTCCTTAGCGGCGTAGAGCAGGAAACCCATCCACAAGATTTCCTCCTCTTCTGCGGGCGTGTAGTTTTGCTCCTGCATGTCCCGAATATGTCTATCCACATAGAAACAGGCGGCGACGTGTAGAAACTCCCTTTTGCGTTTTTGGTCAGGTGTATCGGTATTCCCCTTGAAAACGTCGTCTACAGCCATGGACATGGCGCACCACTCAACGGCTGATTCAATGGCGCCATTCGCTTGAGCGACAAATTGCTCTCGAAGCTGGGGAGGGGTCTCTGGAGAAAATGCGCTCTCGACGTACGCTGTCTTCGCAACATGCGCATCCAATTCGGCAATGCTCGGGACCGCCGCGCCGACGAACCGATTAAACGCCAGTCTTTGCTCTTCCGGGATGCCCATATCACGAGCAACGCGCTCGGCAATGGGTCCAAGTTTTGCTGTTCTGAACACCCGGGGCCCCTCCCGTGACTCCAGATGTCAATTAAAAGCGTATTTTTGCCAACGAGTCCGAAACGCGTGTCACAAAATAAAAGACTGGTGGATGCAGTCCTGAGCCATCGATGCTATGCCCTGGTTCATCTGGTATCAGGGAAAATTTGCAGGGATCTCAGTCGTCTGCGGCCGGCATCGTCACGGTCTTGGCCGATAATGTCATTTTATTTCATATAAATACGCGCTGTTTATAAAAAAAGCGTTACGTAGCTGTCAGGGACTGACAGGGGAATCCGTGACGAAAGCGGTGTCGGCGCGGCGGCGCACCCGATCTGTTGTGACTTTCTCGGCTATTAGTTCGTCGGATCCGGAGAAGCGGTCGACGAAAGTCATCAGCGACCAGGCGTGGCATTGTGTGCATTGATGCAACTCGTCGCTGAACTCATCGCCGTAGGGTGACCGTTCCCAGGACGTAGACTGACAGGTTTCCCTGGTCAGAGGCTCTCCGCAGCCAGGGCACTTTCGCAAAAACGACATTCAATAAAGATACCCGGACAAAAATCGAGCATCCTCACTACGGAACTTAGGGAAGCCTTTGAGGCTTTCGCTGAATGTTTGCTTCCGGCCAGGATCAGACGTTAAGTCGTCTGTCAGTCGAGCGGCTTCGTCGATGGTAGCGTCCGATAGTATGCATCTTGGCAAGGCGGGACACGATACTTCAGCCATAGCTGAACACGTCGAGTTTGTTGCCATCCAAGTCACGGAAGTAGGCAGCGTAGAATCCGTCGCCGCCTTCGGCGCGCAAGCCAGGAGGGCCTTCGTCGGAGCCGCCGAGTTCAATTGCCTTCTTGTAGATCCGGTCTACTTGATCGCGTGAATCGGCTGCAATGCCAACCATCACGCCATTTCCAACCGTTGCCGGTTGACCATCGTAAGGCGTCATTATGCAGAGCATTGGTTTATCCATTGCCGCTGCCCATCCATAGCCTCGTTCGCCGAAGGCCATCATGCGAGTGACGCCCATTTCAGCTAGCAGCTCGTCGTAAAACGATGCGGCGCGAGGAAGGTCATTGGTACCGAGAACAACATATCCAATCATTCAGTATCTCCCTGGGTGGTTGCACCTGACGGCTGCAATGGTCAGCAGCGGTCAGTCTAGCTCAATAGCGATGCAACCATCCGCTTCGGG
>Ga0111153_1165_pt1 | contig 9927 bp, 5 predicted proteins | sample DeeMarSeWOR28_12_FD_80255 | JGI IMG/M metagenome (GOLD analysis project Ga0111153, IMG submission 80255) | Gammaproteobacteria bacterium SG8_31 | reverse complement strand
CATTCAGGTCTTCCCTGTTCTTTTTCAAGGTGTCATTGCTGTTTTCATTCAAGATCTTACCAGTTAGCTCGTTGTGGTGAACATACGCATAATCTGCGCCAAACAGTTGCACGTCTGCGTAGCAAATCACGTTGTGGTGAAAGTGGAGTCCTTCGCTTCCGTTGGCGTTTAAACCCCCATTACCACAGCTTCCGATCGCCTCATTCTGATGCACTTCCGTAAAGTCAGCCCACACGTAGTAACACCCTTCGCCACCAACATCCTTCACACGGTTCTGGTGAACATTATGGTTGAATCCACCATTACCCTCGACCGTAATGCCGGCTAGATTTGTGTCTCTCACATAATTGTGATGAACATTGTTAGCGTAATTGCCTTCGTTGACGCGAATGCCGTAAGAACAGTACTTAACAGTGTTGAACGCAATGGTGGTGTAGTCACCTGACGATTCGATGCAAGGACTTCCAGAGGGACCATTCACCGTAAATCCCTTGATCGTGACACTGTGGGGACCGAAATTAGGCGCAAAGCCGATATTAAATCGATTGACCATGGTATTCGGACCCTTCTCAGCGATCTCCGTAGATTGGATGGTTAGGCCTTCCTTGTTTTCTATGAACACAGATTCGTCATAGTCACCGGGACAGACTGTAATCGTGTCCCAATTGCTCGCAGCATTCACTGCCGCCTGGATGGTTGCGTAATCACCACCACAACCGACAGTCAAATATGCCGCAGCTGCAGGACTGGCGATGAATGCCAGACACGTAATGAGTAACAATTTCTTGAGTAACATTTGAGTCCTCCTCAGCAATTGGAGACAACAACCCCCCCCCACCATGCGCCGGGTGAGCGCGCAGTAGCCGTAAGTCAAAGGTGGGACTCATCTCAGAAAGATAAAGCCGTCGGTATTGGTCTCCCCAATTACTCAGAAACATCTGAATTCAGGCAAGCACACGGCAGCTTCAGGCTAAAGAAGCCGAAACTGAAAGCTGCCGCTCTGCATGTGCTTACACCGAAACCGGCGAGGACCCTCGCCAGTGGTATTTTGATAGTTGCTAATTCGTTGTCTTGCCATGGTGGCAAGTACGTATCCGTCGAATGAAAAGTGATCTAGCCGCAAGTAGATATGGCCAAGGTAAGGTCCGCTTTGGGTCGGAAGCGGACCTCCAAAAGGGCCATCTGCTCCCTCCTCCGCCCGAGGATCACATCGACCCAGGGAAGTTCGGTCAGATTTCGGTCAAAGAAGTTCCCACAACTAACTGTTTAAAATAATATTTTCTAAAAAACAGTTCGGAATAAGTTCGGTTTCTGGCCACTAACCAGAGGGACCATCAGAAAAGTGCTTAGGATTCTTGCGCTTTCTGTCCCAGAAAAGAACTCTCCGTGGTCCTGCAAATCACTTGGTCGGTAGTTTGAGTCCGCCCCGGGGAGCCAAATTCAAGAAGCCCGTCCTGGGCTTTCCAAAGGCCGCCAGAAGGCGGCCTTCTCTCTGACTTCGTCAATATTCATCTATTTGAGATGGCCAGTGTGACTTCTGTAGGAGACAGAATAGTCAACCCTCCTGCGAGAGTTGTTCGGGAATCCGAGATACTTCCATATCCGAGACTATTCTTGCGCCTGCTCTGCAGGAGAGATATACGTCCCACTTTACGCTGTTAAGTCGTTGAGAATGAACCCAAGAGTAAGCCCGCGGAAAAGTGGCCGGCAAGGAGGAGGATCAGAAGATGATTCTTCTCACGACCTGGCAGAGACCGTTCTGGTCACCGGAGCTACCGGATTTCTCGGGACACGACTGGCTAAACAACTGCTCAAGAAAGGCGTCTTCGTACGCGGGACGGGCCGAAACCTCAGCGTTGGGCTGGAACTCGCCAAGGCCGGTGTTCAATTCAGGCCCGTCGACATATGTGACCGTGCGGCGGTAATCCGTTCTTGCGAGGGGATGGGCAGCGTCGTCCACTGCGCCGCCCTGTCCTCACCTTGGGGAAAGGAAAGCGCCTTTTTCCAGACCAACGTGGAGGGGACGCGTAATGTTATTGAGGGCTGTCTGGAGCACGGCGTCAAGAAACTTGTTTATATCTCTTCGCCGAGCGTTGTTAGCCGCCACCAGAATCAGCACGATCTTACGGAGGAAAACCCGCCGCCGAAGGAGTTCGTATCTTTCTATTCCAAATCGAAGTGGCTGGGAGAGGAGCTGGTTCGTCAGGCCGATGGGATAGAGCACGTTGTCCTCAGGCCCAAGGCAATCTACGGCGCCGGTGACAAAACTCTGCTGCCACGGATGCTCAGGCTAAGCCGATCAGGACGCCTTCCCCTGTTCGGCGACACGCCCACTGTCACGCATCTGACTCATGTCTCGGACGTTGTTGACGCAATAATTCTTGCCCTTAAGACGAGCCGCGCGAATCAAAAAACGTACTTCATAGCGGGGCCCCGCATTTCCATCGAGGAAACTCTGTCCCGGCTTTTCGACATGCTCGGCCAGACCCTTGCCACAAAACGCTGGTCGGTTACAAAAGCAATGTTTGTTGCCCGTGTGCTGGAAATAGCCTGGCGCAGCCTCCTCCTGCCTGGCGAGCCACCGTTGACTCGATATGTGGCCAGCATCTTGAGCTACGATCAGACCTACGACACGTCCCTGGCGACAACCGAACTCGGCTTCGTTCCACGCGTTTCACTCGAAGAAGGTTTTCGCGAAGTCATCGCGGAGCATGGGGCTCAACACCGGTCTCAACAAATTAGCAGACAACCGATCATCCAACGGGCTGAATCAGGGTCGGATTACGGCCCCATAGACGATCTTAGGCCCTTGCCCTGTCGGGTGTTCAACAGCGGGAGCGTACGTGTCGCAGAGCCCCTTTTTTTGCCCGAGGGGAAGTTGAGAATGATCGATGTGCCAGCTTTATTCTCTGTCATTGAGCACCCGGACCAGGGCGTCGTCCTGTTCGATACCGGCTACACCCCACGTTTTTATGACGGCACTCGCGACTGGCCTTATCGATTGTACCGGCACATTACACCGGCCGTCGTATCTCGGCACGACACCGCTGTCGAGCAGCTACGAGGGAGAGGGATCGACGCCGATGACGTGAGACTCATCATCCTCTCCCACTTCGATCCGGATCATTACGGCGGCATCGCGGATTTTCCTAAGGCCAGAGTGATGTGCTCCTGGCGCGCCTGGAGTTCGGTGGCCGGAAAAAAAGGTTGGGCTGCCCTCAGGCAGCATCTACTCCCATGTCACCTCCCTGATGACTTTCCATCCCGACTTGAGCTTCTGCCCGATTTTGAGGGAGCGCAGGCGGGGGGACTTGGTCCGACAATGGACGTCTTCGGCGATAACTCGATCCGCCTGGTTCAACTGCCTGGACATGCGCCCGGACATCTCGGCGCTTTGGTCAGGAATACGCGCGATGAACTGTTCTTTCTGGTTGCGGATGCCATCTGGTCTATCAAGAGTTTACACGGCTGCTGCTCCTCGGGACTGCACCACTGGATCGCTCATGACAGAGTCCGCCGGATCCGATCGATTCGCGCAATTAACAGCTTTACGGCAGAGCGGAATGATCTGGTCATCATTCCCAGTCACTGCCCTCACATGGCCGAGGCGCTAGGACTCGAGTCGAATAATGGGCGTCGAGGTAGAGTGAATTGACGCATCCAATCGGTCTACAGATCACGGGCGTGGGACGATTTCTCCCGGATCGAGTGATTACGAGTGCAGAGCTGGAGGATCGGTTTGACCTCAGACGCGGCTCTATTGAGCGGAAGTTAGGCGTACGTGAACGCAGATGGGCCGAACCGCCAATCAACTCCAGCCAGATGGGAGCAGCAGCCGCACGCGAGGCGCTCGAGATGGCCGGCCTGCGCCCCAAGGATCTCGATCTGATCATAAATTCCTCTGGCACGCAGCATCGACTCATCCCGGATGGAGGCCCGATCCTGCAACAGGAACTCGGCATAGGTGACACGGGCATACCAAGCTTCTCTGTCCACAGCACATGTCTCAGCTTCCTTACGAGCATTGAGTTGTCCGCGTACCTTATCGCATCGGGACGCTATCGCAGAATCCTAATCGTATCGTCAGAAAACGCATCGATAGGGCTGGATTTTCGCGAACCCTATGTGGCCGCTCTCTTCGGGGATGGCGCGGCCGCCGCAGTGGTTGAAAAGCCAACGACCTCGCAGTCGGGAGAATTGCTACTGACTCACTTTGAAACCTACGGGGAAGCTTACGATCTTTCCACAGTCCGGCTTGGCACAGAGCGGCATCCGGTGCGAAACGGATATGATCTATCCGACGCATACTTCCGAATGGATGGAAAAAAGCTGTACCGAAGCACGATCCAGCGGCTCGGTGCCTTTTTTGAAAGACTATCCCCGGACTGGCCCGAGATCGCAGACAAGCTCTCCGCCGTTGTCTCCCATCAAACTACACGCCGGGGACTCTACGCAATCACGCGATTCGGGGTCCGAAAGGAAATTGTGGTGAATACCTTGCACAAGTTTGGGAACTGCGTCGCAGCGTCGATTCCGATGACTCTTTACGAGGCGATAAAGTGCGGAGCGATTCGCCCTGGACAGACATTCCTCCTTTGCGGTACTGGAGCAGGTCTTTCCATAGGCGCCGCAGTTTTACGTTTTTGATGTGCACCGACAATCAGAACGATGAATCTTGCGGAGCGATTTCTCGACCAGATCAAATCGCGCGGGAAAGATATCGTTCTACTGGACCCGAACGGCACCCCGGTTTCTGGGGACGAACTCGCTATCGCTATCGAAGCGTTCGCCAGCACATTGGACGCGGCCGGCGTTCAGTCGGGAGACCGCGTCCTCTTACAGCTGCCCAATGGAAGTGAATTTGCGATTGCCGCCATTGCGATCTGGAATGTAGGCGGCGTCGTGGTCCTCGCAGATCCTGCCCTGCCAGAAGCCGTTTTTCATGACACCGTGACGATCACGGGCACGCGCTGGAGAGTGGTTAGTCCATTGGTCAGATGGGCCCAAAGGCTACGCCCTTTGGTGCAATCCGCGATGCCGCGAAGCGTCATTATTCCTACCGCTCCGGATCCGATGCAGGTTGCCGACTTATCGCTGAAACGCAAGGCGCCGAATATGGGCGGAAGACATCGAGAACCGGCGACCAGGAGTTCTGCCTGCGAGGCTATGGTGCTTTGCACCGGCGGTACGACAGGCATTCCCAAGACTGTTCGTTTATCTCACGGTGGAATCGCGTCTGTGCTTGATAACGTGGCCGAGATTGTGGGAACGACCCACGTTCCACGGTTCGCCGCGGACACTGCGCCACAGGTTTTTTACATCCTTTCAATGGGAAAGACGGCGGTTGTGATCCGTGGCAGCCCCAGGAAGAGAGCACGCCGGCTCCTTGAACATATCTTCTCCGGCACTGTGACGGCCTACTTTGGACCGCCTGCGATCTGGCATCATTTAGAGACCTCGGTCGGCGATCGCACTCTACCCGAATCCTTTCGTCTGGCCGTCATTGGTGGAGCGACCGTAACGAGGGAGATGGTCCAACGAATCCGCTCAATCTGCAGCCGCGACACCCGGGTCGTCACGGTTTATGGACTTACAGAGACAGGACCGGTTTGCTCGTGCGAGTCCGAGACAAAGCTTGCCTGGAGACATTCAGGAAACCTGGTTGGGACTGAGGTCGGGAATACGCGCGTGAAGATGGTGGAGACTGCCACGAATGGTGTGGGTCGTATCCTGGTTGAAAGTCCATCAAATATGTTGGGGTACGCGACCGAATTCTCTGGCGATGGCCACACCTCTGGCATCTCGACCGGAGATCTCGGTCGCCTGGTCAAGTTTCACGGGAAGACTTGCCTTGTCTTGATGGGTCGAGAGAAGGATATGATCGTTCGTGCCGGCGTCAATATTTACCCGGCTGGCCTGGAGCCGCTGCTACTTTCGAGGGAACGAAGCCCGGGAACTGCGCGGTGGATGAATGACTGCGCATTGATAGGACTGTGGGACAACCAGATTCAGGACGAGCGGGTCATTCTGTTTTTCGCAGCATCTGAACGGTTCGGGAATACAGACCGAGATCTCACGAAGCTGATGAAGCAAGTCACTCGGGTGCTCGGGCCTGCCAATGCTCCCGACCATATCATCCCGCTCGAGCGTATTCCCCGCATCGGCAGGCAGAACAAGAAAGACCGGGCAACACTGCAGAGAACAGCGGCCGATCTGCTATCTGCCAGGAAACCCCGCTTGCAGATGCCGGAAAAATAATGTCGGTCGTCCCATTCGACTGGCAGACGGCGTGGTCCAAGTATTTCCACTACGCTACAGCGGAGCGCAGACCGATATACGCTCTCAGCCGTCTCGCCCTTTGGGGACTGACATTTGCCGTAAACCAGACTGGCTCTCTGCTGGATGACATGTTCTGGTCCTCATGGCGCCATCACGAAAATCCCGATCCGATCTTTATTCTGGGACATCAACGCTCCGGCACGACTCTGCTGCATCGCAGCTTGGCATCGGATGCCGGTCTCGTCGCGTCGAGACTTTGGCAAATGATCTTTCCTCCTCTTTCAGTCGGCATTCTTGCAGGTAAAGTTGCTGCCATTGATCAGCATCTCGGAGGGTTTGGAGGGAAACTGTTGGCGGCCTGGGAAGAACGCAGGTTTGGAGAAATCGATCGTCTCCACCAAATCCGACTGAACGCGGTTGAGGAGGATGAATTTGTTTTCTGGTCGATATTCTCGAGTGCCATGTGTGCCAACGATTCGCCGGTCTCTATGAATATTCGACGCCTTGATCGGTTGCGGGACTTCGATGGATGGCCGGATCAACGCAAACACGCAGCCATGAAATGGTTTCGGGACTGCCTGAGAAAGAGAAGTTTCGAGATACAACGGCTCTCCGCGCCGGCACGTCCACTCGTTAAGAACCCCGCATTTACGTCAAAAATCCAGTACCTGCAGAAATACTTCCCGGATGCCCGCTTTATCCTGCTGATGCGAAATCCCATGACCGCCATACCGTCACGATTGAATCTGATCCGGGCGATCTGGCGGGCACGACTCGGCGAGGATATCGAATTGGAGCGGAGGCACGTAGAGATGATCTATCGTGACAGTCTTCGCCTTTATCGCAGTGCCGAGAATGACTTTTGGCATTTACCCGTACATCAACGATTACTTATACGATATGAGCAGATAACCGACAGTTTTGCGTCGACGCTGGCATCCACTCGAGACTGGCTCGGGATTCCCCAACCGCCTGGAATGACGCTACCAAAGAAGATGCCTTCTGGCGGGAAGTACTCACTGGAGGAATTCGGACTGGATCGGCGCCGTGTAGAGATAGATCTCAAGCCTGTTCTCGAAAGATTTCCGTATGAATGACCCTGCGATGGCCCGACGATACTTCTGGCTTATCTGGGCCTGGCGCTATCGGTTTGTCATCCTCGGGGCCTATCTGGCCTTAACCGCGACAGCACTGTGGTCCGCCCGAGACGTCCGAGTGGACAATTCACCGGTATCGTGGGTATTGAATGACGCGTCGCTCACCCAGGAGTACCGGTGGTTCCGGGATCGCTTCGGCAGCGATGCGTTCGTGGTTGTCGCTTTTCGTGCGGAGCATCCGTTCTGGAATGCAGATAATTACGAGAAACTACAAGACGTCAACGAAAGACTTTGTACACTGCCGGGCATCCATGCCTGCGTCTCTCTCACAGCCATCGACGCAGCCACTATTCGATTTATAAGTGCCTCGGAAGACAGGCGCACTTTCCTGGTGGACCCTCGTGACGAGCACCCGGCCCAAAGGAAGGACCGTCTGCTGTCTGATCCGCTGATCGCTCCGCGACTCTTGAGCGAAGACGGGCGATGGGCCTTGACGCTCCTCAACCTCGATTCTAGAGCGGACGATCTTTCAGACCCGAGCACAATTGTCGGCGACATTGACAGGACGCTGGCCAGTGGTCCGCTCCAGTACGCCCTCACGGGCCCGTCCGTGATCTACTCTGCCCTCAATGAACTCTCGCGAGACGAGATCCGGCGGCTGTTTGCTCTCTCGGCCATCGTCATCGTTGTTCTGATGGCTGTCATATTCCGCCGCGCCGCTCCGGTTCTGGCTACATTCGCCGCCGTTTGTGTCTCAGTCTCCTGGATGTTCGGGTTCATCGGGCTAGCCGGATACAGCGTAAATGTGCTTTCGTCGATCGCACCGACGGTGGTTCTGGTCATCGGTGTCAGTGATTGTGTGCACACGTTGATGCATGCGGCGGAGCAGCCTGGAAATCTGAGTGCAGAAGATCGAATCGCGGCCGGGATCGGTCCCATGGTCCGGCCCTGTTTTCTGACGACCCTCACGACAATGATCGGGTTCGGTTCGCTGGTCGCCACCGGATTGCCAATGACTGCCGAGCTGGGCGTCATGGTGGCAGTTGGCGTAGTCGGGGCGTTTGTTTGCGGGATGTTTGCCTGCGTGGTAGTGGCCGGTTACGGGCTCCTTCCGGCTGCGCCAGCCATACACGAGCGCTTCAGCAGATGGAGCCTCGCAACGGTCCGTGCAGGATTACGGCTGCCGCGGGCAATGCTATGCATGGCGCTCGTTCTTGTCACCATATCGGTCGGCTATTCCTTCGACATCAGGGTCGACGGCAACCCGCTGGAGCAGCTGCCCGCGGATCACCGCGTGAGGCGCGATGCGGCCCTGGTCGAGCAGCATTTCCCGGGAACTTCTGTGTTGGACTTCGTCATTACCGGGTCAACTGATTCCAGTTCCGCACAGACATTGCGGCATGTGGCGCTCTGGGAGGAATCAGCGCTTCAACGAGAGCAGATCCAGTGGTCGCTCTCTGAGACCAGCGGCATCAAACGAGCCAATCAGCTTCTGAACGGCATGAATGTTGACGAATTCCGTCTTCCTGACGAAGACAACGACCTCAATCGTGCGCGGTGGGTTCACAAACTGATTGCGCCCCACCGACAGGAAGCATTTCGCACAAAAGACGGAGATATGCGCGTTACGTTCGGGGTCAGCGATGTGTCTGCCATTGACCTGCGGAAAACGATTTCGGAAATTCTTGCGCTAGCCAGTTTTTCCCCGGAAACGATAGTCCACCCCGTCGGTCTTATTTCTACCTGGGCTGAACAATTCGAGAACCTCGTCGGCGCGCAAATCAGGAGCTTTGCATGGGCCTTTGTCTTTGTGACGCTGATCCTAGTGGCGATTGCGAGGACGCGCCGACTGATTTTTGTCGCTGTTATAGCCAATTCCCTCCCGGTTATCCTGGTGCTTGGTCTAACGGGATTCCTGGAAATCCAGCTTGATCTCGGAACGGTCGCCGTAGTCTCGGTCGTCCTCGGTCTGGTCATCGACAACACGATTCATTTCATTCACCGACTTCGCGTCGAAATTCACGATCGTCCGAACAACACGGAGGCTGCCATCGAGGAAACCGGCCGCACGGCTGGCAGGTCTATCTTCATGGCTTCCGTAATATTGAGCACCGGTTTTGCTACGCTGGTATTCGCCAGGATCGACTCCGTGGCTTGGTTCGGGATCCTCATATCGGCCGCTCTTTTTATGGCGTTGTTAGCCGACCTTCTGATCGGCCCATCAGTTCTGAAGCTTAGCTGGGCGAGATCGGACACTTGAAGGCGGCTGCATAAGGGTCACAAGCAGACAATCAATTCGCCCGACAGGCCCGTCTGTTACAACTCCATTCACGACTCGGTCCAGCTCAGTGAAGATGCCGGTCAGATTTCGGTCAAAGAAGTTACCACAACTAACTGTTTAAAATAATATTTTCTAAAAAACAGAGCCGATTTCTGACCTAATTGGCACGGGAAATATTCGGAATAAGTTCGGTTTCTGGCCACTAACCAGAGGGACCATCAGAAAAGTGCTTAGGATTCTTGCGCTTTCTGTCCCAGAAAAGAACTCTCC
>Ga0111153_1155_pt1 | contig 10078 bp, 7 predicted proteins | sample DeeMarSeWOR28_12_FD_80255 | JGI IMG/M metagenome (GOLD analysis project Ga0111153, IMG submission 80255) | Gammaproteobacteria bacterium SG8_31 | reverse complement strand
TGTCGCCGTCGAGGGAGACGTAGTTGAGCCCGTGGGCACTCGCCTCCCGCTCCATTTCGTCCTCCTGGCTGGGGTCTCTGAGCTCGGTCAGCGCACGCTGGCGGAACAGGGCGTTGCTCTCGATTCTCGATGAACAGGCGATACAGGCCCGAGAGGATTTTTCCGAATTCCTTTATCTGTGCCTTGTCGAGCCCAAGGCCGAAGCCGAGCCGCCGGGCCTGGTAAGGCTGGAGGCCCGCCGCCGGGTGAACGGCAACGGTAAAAATCTTCTCGGGCTCGGTGGCCGCGACCTCCTCGATGTTCATACCGCCCGCGGCCGAGGCCATGAAGGCGATGCGCTCCTGCCCCCGGTCCACGAGGACGCTCAGGTACAGCTCCCTCGCAATCTCGGAGCCGGTTTCCACCAGAACGGTGTTCACCGGCAGGCCCTCCGGGCCGGTCTGGGGCGTCACCAGCTGTGAGCCGATCATGGCTTCGGCCGCCGCGCCGGCTTCCTCGGGGCTGCGCACGAGCTTGACGCCTCCGCCCTTGCCGCGACCACCGGCGTGGACCTGAGCCTTCACGACCCAGAGCTGCCCACCCAGTTCGCGGGCGGCTGCTTCGGCTTCGCTACCGCTGTTTGCAGGGATGCCCTGTGGCACCGGGATCCCGAAATTTCTGAAAAGTTGCTTGGATTGGTATTCGTGCAGATTCATGGAACACCAGTAATCAGGGATGATTTTGAAAGTCGCGCGCCAATGGCAGTCGGCTCGAGTACCAAACGCTCGAGCCAAGCAGCGTATTCTCCCGCAAAGAACATTCAGTGGCAAAAAATGAGTTGCCGTCACGTGACTGGAACTTAGAATGAGGCCGACACCCGCGGCCCGGTTCAGTTCAGCGCATGCCCCAGCCAGACACCCGTTCGGAAGATCGAACTGCCCTCGCGATACAGGACGCGGTCGCCCCCGAATTCGCTTGGCGGGTCCTGAGGCTCGTCAATATTTACCGCATCCTGGTGTCCGTATTCCTCCTGGCCATGTTCCTGGTGGCCGATGACCCGCGACTGATTGGTGCCGTCAGGCCGGATCTGTTCTTTGCCACGGCCCTGGTGTTTTTTGTTTTCGGCGCCGTGAACGATTTCGCCGTCACGCAGCGCTGGCCATCACTGATGACGCAGAGCGTCGCCCAGGTCCTGTGCGATGTTGTCGCCGTGACGCTCTTGGCCCACGCCAGTGGTGGCCTGGAGAGCGGGCTGGGAAATCTACTGATCGTCAGCGTCGCCGCGGTCTCACTGATATGGGCCCGGCCGCGGGCGGTGCTGTTCGGCGCCATGGGGGCCATAGGCGTGCTGTCAGAACAGTATTACAGCGTGCTCCAGGGCACGGCCACGATTGCCGATTCCACACCCGCCGGTGTTCTTGGAGGCCTCCTGCTGTTCGTATCCTACGCGGCTCATCCCCTGACCCGGCGTATCCAGGAGAGCGAGGCGCTGGCACGACAGCGCGGTATCGACCTGGCCAACCTGTCTCAGCTCAACGAGTACATCATCCAGAATCTGCGCGAGAGCATCGTGGTGGTGGACGGCATGGACCGCATCCGCCTGATGAACGAGGCCGCGGCGAAATACCTGGGGACGGACCGCAAGCTGAGGGGCGCACCCCTGGCCGAGGTTTCGCCGAAGCTGATGGAAAGCGTCAGCGCCTGGCGAAGCGGATCCGGCTATGACAATCAGGCACCCGTGCCCCTGCTGTCGGCCGACGGCACGACCCTCATCAACCCCTACTTCGCGCCCATTGGCACGGATGAACAGGGGGCCCTGCTGATTTTCCTGGAGGACGCCTCGGCCCTGGCGGAAAAGGTGCAACAGTCAAAGCTGGCGTCCCTGGGACGCCTCTCGGCCAGCATCGCGCACGAGATCCGCAACCCGGTGGGCGCCATGAGTCATGCGGGACAGTTGCTGGCGGAGAGTCCGTCGCTGGGTGAGGAAGAGAGAAAGCTGACCGGGATCATCGAATCCCACGCGCGACGGGTCAGCAGCATCATCGACAATGTCCTGCAGTTGTCGAGAAGAGACAGCACCCGGGCCGAGCGGCTCGATCTCGCCGAGTGGATCAGTCACTTCGTCGCCGAGTTCACCGCCACCCGCCAGCTTCCGGAAGACGCCCTCGCGCCCCTGGCCACCTCGGCGACGATCGAGGTTCGCATGGATCCGAGCCATCTGCACCAGGTGGTCTGGAACCTCTGCGAAAATGCCCTGCAGTATGCCGATCCCTCGACATGCCATTCGCCCATCGAGCTGGTCTCTGGACGGCGCCTGGCCAACGACCGCCCGTTCCTGGAGATCCGGGATCGGGGTCCGGGCATCCCGGCGGAAATTCGGGACAGGGTCTTCGAGCCCTTTTTCCGCGGCACCGGCGAATCGAAGTCCGGAACCGGCCTGGGCCTGTTCATCTGTCGGGAACTGTGCGAATGCAATCGGGCGGCGCTTTTATACGAGCCCAGGCAGGGCGGGGGCAGTATTTTTCGTATCATCTTCGCTGATCCTTTGCGCTGGGAACGCTGACGTATGCCTAAAGCCCGTGTCCTTGTCATCGACGACGAGCCCGACATCCGCGATCTTCTGTCCCTGACGCTGCGGCGGATGGAGCTGGATCCGGAAACCGCCGCGGACCTGGGAGAGGCGCGCGACAGGCTCCTTGGCGAATCCTTCGACCTGTGCCTGACGGACATGAAACTGCCGGACGGAGACGGTCTGGACCTGGTGGAATGGATGCAGACCCACGCACCCGGCATTCCGGTGGCCGTGATCACCGCCCACGGGAACGTGGAGGCGGCTGTCAGGGCGCTGAAGCTCGGGGCATTCGATTTTGTATCCAAGCCGCTCAAGGTGGGTGATCTGCGCAAGATGGTGCAGACCGCCCTGCGGCTCAAGCGGTCCGGAAGCCGACCCGCCGGCGGAGATGACAGCCCGTTGGTGGGCCAGTCGGAGGCCATGGCCAGGGTCCGGCGGATGATCGCCAAGGTGGCCCGGAGCCAGGCGCCGGTTTATATATTCGGCGAATCCGGAACCGGCAAAGAACTGGTGGCCAGGCTCATCCACGAGTCCGGTCCCCGGGCTTCCGGACCATTTGTGCCGGTCAACTGCGGCGCCATCCCCACGGAACTGATGGAAAGCGAGTTCTTCGGGCACCGGAAGGGAAGCTTCACCGGCGCCGTGGACGACAAGGAGGGCCTGATCCGAAGCGCCGAGGGGGGCACGCTTTTCCTGGACGAGGTGGGGGATCTACCCCTGCACATGCAGGTCAAGCTCCTGCGCGTCATCCAGGAGCGCGCCGTCCGGCCCGTCGGCGACACCAAGGAAGTCCCCGTCGACGTCCGGTTTCTCAGCGCAAGCCACAAGGACCTGGCCACCCTCGTGGCCCAAGGGGACTTCCGCGAGGACCTGTACTATCGCATCAATGTTATCGATCTGAGGGTGCCGCCGCTTCGCGAACGGGGGGAGGATACGCTCTTGCTGGCCCACCATATCCTCGAGCGACTGTGCGGGACCATGGGTATCCCGCTCCCTGAAATCTCCCCGGAAGCCCGCAAACGTCTCCTCCAGCATGACTATCCCGGCAACGTGCGGGAACTGGAGAACATGCTGGAACGCGCGCTGACCCTGGCGGACACCGGTCGCATCCAGGCCGAGGACATCGAAATCAGGGGTGGGCCGACGAAAAAAGCCGATACCTCCGGGACCGGTGCGCCCAGCGAAGGACCCCTGGAGTCCCAGCTCCAGGACATGGAGCGGGATGCCATCGTCCAAGCCCTGGAGCAGACCCGCTACAACAAGACAGCGGCCGCCAAACTTCTCGGGATCAGCTTCAGGCAGCTGCGTTACCGGATCAAGAAGCTGGGTCTCGACTGACGTTTTCATCCCCGATGATGTGACAATTTTTGTCAGTTAGTGACCCGTTCGCCGTCGAACCCCTCAGAAGCGGCAGGATTCGCGAATTGATGGGAAAGAATATCCTTATTTAATTCATTAGGTTATGAATAACACGCAAAGTTGGCATGCCGTAATCGTCGCGTCCAAGGGCGCAATTAGTTCAGGAGTGAGAGACATGAGGAAGCAGCAGGGTTTCACCCTTATCGAACTGATGATCGTGGTCGCGATCATCGGCATCCTGGCCGCGATCGCCATCCCGGCCTACCAGGATTACACGGTCCGCTCGAAAGTAACGGAAGGCCTGGGCGCCGCCGCCGCGGCCAAGACCACCGTCGCCGACGCGTGGAATTCCCTCGGCTACATGGCGGCCAACCAGACGCAGGCCGGCCTGGAAGCCGCTACGGAGTACGTCACCAAGTACGTGGACTCCCTGACCTACGCCAACGTGAATACCACGGCGTCTACGCTGACGGTCGATCTCAACGCCACCAACCTGGGTCTGCCTGCCAACAGCGGCGAGAATGTGCAGTTCGTGGGCGTGGTCAACAACGTCGGCGGTGTCGACTGGACCTGTAACGGCGCGGGCACGACTCTTCCGCAGAAGTACCGTCCGGCCAACTGCCGATAAGCTGTAGGTCGATGGTGGTTCATGCCTCGGGGCAAGCGCCCGACCGACCGGCCGGCGGCAGATGACCCAGAGGAATGTGAACACCTGGTAACGAAGGCGCCGTCTCTGGAGACGGCGCCTTTTTTATCCAGAATTTGAACTGTTTACGTTTGAAACCGGGGCCATGTGGGTTAGACTCCCGCCTTGGAGGCTGTCGGGACAAAGACTTAAGAGTCCGGGATTTTCAACAAGATAGCGGATTAACGTAAACTCTTTTGGACCCACGGAAAGCGAAGACCAGAACATGGTGGCGACCGCAACGGATATCAAACTCAGGGGACTTCCTCGCAGGCTGATCCAGGAAGGGGTCATCAGCGAGGAAGCGCTGCACTCGGCCAGCACCGAGGCCCGGAAGGAGAAGATCTCCCTGGTCTCCTATCTGGTCGGTCGACAGATGGCCGATCCGACCGACGTGGCCCTCGCCGCCTGCCATGAATTCGGCGTCCCGATCATGGATCTCGACTGTATCGAGGTCGATCTGGAAACCGTCCGTGCCGTCGACCAGGGCCTGCTCGAAAAGCACCGCGTGCTGCCCCTGTATAAAAGGGGGCGCCGGATGTTCGTCGGTTTGTCCGACCCCACAAATCTTCAGGCCGTCGACGAAATCAAGTTCCAGACCGGCCTGGCTGTCGAAGCGGTGGTGGTCGAAGACAACAAGCTTCAGGATGCTCTGGATAAGACCCTCGAGGCCGTAGACACCACGTTCTCCTCCCTCGATGACGATGACTTCGACCTCGAGAACCTCGATGTCTCCGCCGGGGACGAACAGGAGGTGGAGGACATTACGCGGGCCGACGTGGAAGACGCACCGGTGGTTCGGTTTGTGAACAAGGTTCTTCTTGACGCCATCAAGAAAGGCGCCTCCGATATCCACTTCGAGCCTTACGAGCATGCCTTCCGTGTGCGAACCCGGATGGACGGCGTTCTCAAGGAACTGGCGAAACCGCCGGTGGCGCTGGCAGGGAAAGTCGCCGCACGCATCAAGGTCATGTCCCGATTGGACATCGCGGAACGTCGCATTCCCCAGGACGGCCGCATCAAGATGAAGCTGTCCAAGAACCGGGCGATCGATTTCCGGGTCAGCACCTGCCCCACGTTATTCGGGGAAAAAATCGTCCTGCGAATCCTGGACTCGAGCAGTGCCAAGCTGGGAATCGATGCGCTGGGATACGAGGAGTTCCAGAAGGAACTCTATCTGGATGCGCTTTCGAAGCCTTACGGCATGATACTGGTCACGGGCCCGACGGGCAGTGGTAAGACGGTTTCCCTGTATACGGGCCTCAACATACTCAATACCGAGGACCGCAACATCTCCACGGCCGAGGATCCGGCCGAAATCAACATGCCGGGCGTCAACCAGGTTAACATCAACCAGGTTAACATTCATCCCAAGGTGGGCCTGACTTTTGCCTCCTCCCTGCGCGCCTTCCTGCGGCAGGATCCCGACGTGATCATGGTGGGCGAGATCCGCGACCTGGAAACCGCCGAGATCGCCATCAAGGCGGCCCAGACGGGCCACCTTCAGACGGGCCACCTTGTCCTCTCGACGGTCCACACCAACGATGCGCCCAAGACGCTGACCCGACTCGTGGACATGGGGGTGAAGCCCTACGCCATCGCGTCCACGGTGAATCTCATTATCGCCCAGCGCCTCGCCCGCAGGCTGTGCAACAACTGCAAGGAACACAGGGATATTCCCAACGAGGCACTGCTCCGCGAGGGATTCACGGAAGAAGAGATCGAGGAAGGCTTGAAGATCTACGGACCGGTCGGATGCAACCAGTGCACCGACGGCTACAAGGGCCGTGTCGGCGTATACCAGGTCATGAAGGTCACCGACACCATCGGCCGCATCATCATGGATGGCGGCAATTCCATGCAGATCGCGCACCAGGCAGAGACTGAAGGGGTCTGGGATCTGCGGCGGGCCGGGCTGCAGAAGGTCAAGGACGGCATCACCAGCCTGGAAGAAGTCAACCGGGTCACCGTGGACTGATATCCACCACCGAGTCGATTAGCACCGGGACAGGAAGACCATGGCCACCAACGAGGCCGCCGTCCGCGCGTCTCTCAGGCGACAGGGTCTGGTGCCGACACGGATCCGGAAAAAATCGACCCTGTTCCAGGCAAGGCAGAAGATCACGACCGAGGACATTGCGATCTTCAGCCGTCAGCTGGCCACCATGATGGCCGCCGGCATCCCGTTGGTCCAGGCCTTCGACATCGTGGGATCGGGCCACGAAAATCAGAGCATGCAGAAGCTCATCATGTCCATCAAGACGGAAATCGAGGGGGGCGCCACCCTCGCCGAGTCACTGGGCAAACACCCAGTGTACTTCGACGACCTTTTCGTCAATCTCGTGGCGGCCGGTGAACAGTCCGGCGCCCTCGAGACCTTGCTGGACAAAATTGCCACCTACAAGGAAAAGACCGAGGCGATCAAGAAAAAGATCAAGAAGGCGCTGACTTACCCGACTGCAGTCGTGGTGGTTGCCATCGTTGTCACGGTCATCCTGTTGATCTACGTGATTCCGACCTTTGAGAGCCTGTTTTCCAGTTTCGGCGCGGACCTGCCTGCTTTCACGCGTATGGTTGTCGATCTTTCCGTGTTCGTCAGAACAAAGGGATGGTTGTTACTCATTCTGGGTGTCGCCGGCATCTCCGCACTCGTCTTTTTCAAGAAGCGCTCCCGGAAGTTCGCTCATTTCCTCGACCGAACCATGCTGAAGCTCCCGCTGATCGGCGAGATTCTCCCGCTGATCGGCGAGATTCTGAAAAAAGCGGCCATCGCCCGCTATGCCCGGACCCTGTCCACCATGTTCGCCGCCGGCGTGCCGCTGGTCGAGGCCCTGGAATCGGTCGCCGGCGCCACCGGGAATATCGTCTACCAGGAAGGTGTGCTCGACATCCGGGAGGAAGTCTCCACCGGTCAGCGGCTGGCCCGTTCCATGGAGATGACAGAACTGTTCCCGAACATGGTGGTGCAGATGGTCGCGGTGGGCGAGGAGTCCGGATCCCTGGACGAAATGGCGGCCAAGGTCGCGGATTTCTACGAAGCGGAAGTGGATGCGGCCGTAGACAACCTGAGCAGCCTGCTCGAGCCTGCCATCATGGCCATCCTCGGCATCCTGGTAGGCGGCCTGGTGGTTGCCATGTATCTGCCGATCTTCAAGCTGGGCGCGGTAATCTGATCGAACCGGGTCCGTACCGGGCCCGAGCTGTGCGCCCGGTCGCGGTGCTTCGGTAACCGTGGGGATAGAAACTCGATGAAATACCGTAGCCAGTGGACGTTCTCCAGGCGCTGACCAGCGACCAGCCGATTTTCATCGGTCTGGTTTTCGTCCTTGGCTTGATGACGGGAAGTTTCCTGAACGTCGTCATCTACCGGCTTCCCGTGATGCTCGAGCGCAGCTGGCGAATCCAGTGCGCGGAACTCGCCGGGCACGACCAGATTCCCGCCAGCGACCGCTTCGACCTGATCGCGCCACCTTCACGTTGTCCCGAGTGCGGCCACCAGATCACGGCGCTGGAGAACATCCCGGTCATCAGCTTCCTCTGGCTGCGCGGGAAATGCTCCGCATGCCGCACGCGGATATCCGTGCGCTATCCGGTGGTCGAACTGGGCACCGGCCTGGTGTCGGCCCTGGTCGCCTGGCGGCTCGGCCCGGGCTGGCCGTGCCTGTTCGGTCTCCTGTTCACCTGGGCGTTGATCGCCCTGTCCGGCATCGACATCGACAGGAAACTGTTACCGGACGTCATCACCCTGCCCCTCCTGTGGCTCGGGCTGATCGTGAACGTCGGGGATGCCGGGCGTGAAGGGGTCATTGCGTTCTCGGCGCTCGACGATGCGGTCGTGGGGGCCGCTGCCGGCTACCTGAGCCTGTGGCTTGTTTATCACCTCTTCCGCCTGGTTACCGGAAAAGAGGGTATGGGCTACGGCGATTTCAAGCTGCTGGCCGCAATCGGGGCCTGGCTGGGATGGCAATACCTGCCGCTGACCATCCTGCTGTCCGCTATAGTGGGCGCCATCATCGGGGGGGCGGCGCTGGCGATGAAGGGCAAGGAATCACAGACACCCATCCCCTTCGGCCCTTTTCTGGCCGGGGCCGGCTGGATTTCGATGCTCTGGGGAACGGACATCATGGACGCCTATCTGGCCTTTTCCGGCCTTCGATGAGGGGCTGAGGGGCAGCCCGCCATGTCGGCCCAACGTCCAATGCTGGTCGGCCTCACGGGTGGCATCGCGTCGGGCAAGTCGGCCGTGGCCAAGCTGTTTCTGGACCTGGGGGTTCCGGTCATCGACACGGACGAACTCGCCCGGGAGGTGGTCGCGCCGGGCACGCCGGGTCTGGAGATCGTTCGTCGGGCATTCGGCGACGGGGTGCTTGCCAACGACGGCTCACTCGATCGCGCCCGGTTACGTCACATGGTATTCGCCAATCCCGCCCGGCGTGCCCATCTGGAAAAGATTCTTCATCCCCTGATCCTGCGCCGATTGCAGGCGGCATCCGCCGACGCCGGGGGACCCTATCAGATTCATGTGGTCCCGCTCCTGGTGGAATCGGGCCTGGAACGCACAGTGGACCGGGTACTCGTTGTCGACTGCAGCGAACACCGTCAAATATCGAGACTGATGGGACGGGATGGCGAGACCGAAGAAAGCGCCCGGAGGATACTCGCCGCCCAGTCCGGACGGCAGGCGCGGCTGTCAGCGGCTGACGACGTGATTCTGAACGAGGGGCAAGTCGCCGACCTTGCCCCTCTCGTCGCCCGGTTGGACGCTTTTTACCGCGGTCTGGCCGAAAGCGGAGAGTTTTCCTCTCCGGGGTTGCGTTTGCCGTAACCGGGTCGCTCGTGGACAATACCGGGATGAATTCAATCGTCGCCAATGCGCCCAGGATCGACGAAGCCGCAGGCACGGTCACCTACGAACAACCGCTGGCGGAGCGGATGCGCACCTTTCTGCGCCTGGAATTCCTCGCCCAGCAGGCTAACCATCATTCCCTTCAGGCCTCTACCTGGAGCAGCCGCGCGGCCATCGGCAGCCTCCTGGAGATTCTCACCATCCTGGGTCGGGGAGATATCCGCGGCGAAGTCCTGAAGGAGCTCGAGCGGCAGGTTTCTCAACTCGCGCCGTTCCGGTCCCGCCCCGGCGTGGACAAGGCCAGGCTGGACGCCCTCATCGAGCGGGTGTCGAGACTCCGGACGGAATTGTCAGCCTCCGGCGCTCATTACATGCAGGACCTGAAAGCCTCCGAGTTCTTGAGCGCCATCAAACATCGCAGCGCCATCCCCGGCGGTACCTGCGAATTCGATCTGCCCGACTTCAAGCACTGGCTCGGCCTGCCTTATGAACGCCGGGTGAAAGACTTCCAGAGCTGGTTCGCCGGCATCAAGCCCCTGTGCGACTCCGTCGCCCAGGTTCTCTGGCTGACCCGGGAAGGCGCCCAGGGGCAGCCCCAGGTCGCTCGCCACGGGCTTTTCCAGCACTCCCTCGATCG
>Ga0111153_1146_pt1 | contig 10083 bp, 10 predicted proteins | sample DeeMarSeWOR28_12_FD_80255 | JGI IMG/M metagenome (GOLD analysis project Ga0111153, IMG submission 80255) | Gammaproteobacteria bacterium SG8_31 | reverse complement strand
TCCGCGTCATCGAAGTCCAGAAGTTTCCCGCTGAAAAAGGGGCATCGGGCGATCACCGCATAGCGCATCCCGGGCCGGCGCACGTCGACACCGTAGATAGCGGTTCCATCAACCAGTTCCCGGATTGCCTTCGGCTCGAAGGTCTGCCCGATGAGCCTGAACGTCTCGGGTGACTTCAGTTCCGGCGCATGATCCGAGGGCGGCATGGCCGCCGCTCGCGAGGCCAGCGCTCCGTAGTCGGCCCGCCGGCCGGATTTTGCGTGCAGGACCCTACTGGGCTGTGTCGTCAGTTCCTCGGCGGGCACGCCCCATTTCTCTGCGGCCGCCAGCAGCAGCTGATGGCGTGCCCCGGCGCCGAATTGCCTCAGTGGGGTATACAGGCTGACCACGCTGTTGCTGCCGCCGGCACCCTGGGGCACGAGCCCCCAGGCCAGGTTGCCCTCGGCATCCCGCTTCAGCATGAGGGGCAATTGTTCCACTGATACCTTTCCCCAGTCCGCGTCCAGTTCCTCCGCCACCAGCGCGCTCATCGTGGAGTACATGCCCTGTCCCATTTCCGGCTGGGAGACACCGATCAGGATGTGTCCGTCGGGCTCGATCGTGACGAACGCGTTCAACCGGCTGCTGCCTTCTTCCGCCCTCAGCCACGGCGCCTGGAGGCTGAAAATAACGCCGCCGGCCGCGGAGGCGGACACCTTCAGGAATTCCCTGCGGGACAGCTTGTTCGTCAACATGTCAGCTGTCCTCCCGCATGTACCGGGCCGCCAGGTGTATTGCCCTGCGGACCCGGTAATAGGTGCCGCAACGGCAAAGATTGGTGTGCATCTCGTCGATCTGCTCGTCGGTCGGCGACGGAACACGCTGCAGCAGGTACACCGCGGCCATGATCTGGCCGGGTTGGCAGTAACCGCACTGTGAGACGTCTTCCTCGATCCACGCTCTCTGTACCGGATGATCGCCTTCCGCCGACAGTCCCTCGATGGTCAACACGGAGCGGCCCTCGACCTTTCGTATCGGCGTCGCGCAGGAGCGACGCGCAACTCCGTCCACATGCACCGTGCAGGCGCCGCACTGGCCGATCCCGCAGCCGTACTTGGTGCCCGTCAACCCGATCTCGTCCCGGAGCACCCACAAAAGCGGCTGCTCCGGGTCACCCTCGTAGTCGTACCGTTGGCCGTTGATCTTCAGCTCCACGCTCCCGCCTCCGGGTCGTTCTGCCAGACAACTCAATATTAGACGCACCGGGTCGCTGACAGACTGACCCGCGCGATGAACCGCTCCTGACCTGCGACCAGCGGGGCCTTTTGCATCCCGCCGGGGCAAAGGGCTTAGACGAATGGCCAATTGGCACCGGCGTGAGTTCGGCACACCATGGCGTTCGATCTGGCTGTTCAAGCGGGATGGACTCGCAATGGAGGAAGAAATGGTTGGGCGTGTTGCGCTGGTTACCGGGGGGACTCGTGGAATCGGCGGTGCGATTTCAGAGGCACTGCATCTGGCCGGATACAAAGTGGCCGCCAATTATGGTGGCAACGAGGAACGGGCGAAGGCCTTCGAGCAGGCGACCGGTGTCCCCACGTTCAAGTTCGATGTGGGGGATTTCGATGCCGTCCAGGAGGGGGTCGCGTCGGTGGCAGAGCGGCTCGGACCCGTGGAGGTGCTGGTCAACAACGCAGGTATTACCCGCGATGGCACTCTCCACAAGATGTCCTTCGAGCAGTGGGACGACGTCATACGGACGAATCTCACCTCCTGCTTCAACCTCTGCCGCGCCGTCATCGAGAGCATGCGTGAGAAGCAGTTCGGCCGTATCGTGAATATCGGTTCGGTCAATGGCCAGGCCGGCCAGTATGGCCAGGTCAACTACGCCTCGGCCAAGTCGGGCATCCACGGGTTCACCAAGGCACTCGCCCAGGAAGGCGCCAAGCTGGGCATTACCGTCAATGCCGTTGCGCCCGGTTACGTCAATACCGAGATGGTACAGGCCGTACCCGACAAGGTTCTGGAGAAGATCATCCAGAGGATTCCGGTGGGCCGACTGGGCGAGACCCGGGACATTGTCAGGGCGGTGCTTTTCCTGGTCTCCGACGAGGCGGACTTCATCACCGGGTCGACGTTGTCGGTCAACGGCGGACAGCATATGTACTGAGGTGTCCCCGCACCAGGCCGAATAAATGCGAAAGGGCGGTCGCAGCGCGACCGCCCTTTCGTCTTCTCGGGCCAGGATCCTTCTCTAGAACAGCGACCTCTTGTCCGGTCGTATCATCTGCCGGACGTAATGCCCGGGTGCCGGTTCCAGCGGCGGGTATTCCTTGCTTCCGGGCGTGCGCGCCTTGACCCTGCCGCCGGAATACCGTCTCAGCCAGCGGACCCAGTCCGGCCACCAGGAGCCCGGCTTCTCCTTTGCCCGGCTGAACCAGTCATCCGGATCGGGCGGATTGCCGGTGCCGACACGATAACCGTATTTCTCCCGCGTCGGCGGATTGATGACGCCCGCGATGTGTCCAGAGTTACCGAGCACGAAACGGCTGCGACCGGAGAAGAGCTGCGTGCTCTCGTAGCAGGTCTTCCACGGCGCGATGTGGTCATCCCGCGTCGAGAGGATATAGGCCGGCGTTTCGATACGCGTCACGTCGATGGGTTCACCGGCCAGTTCGATGGCGTTCGGCTGCCTGAGCTTGTTGTCGATATACATGTTCCGCATGAAGTACATGTGGCAGGAGAGCGGCATGTTCGTCGCGTCTTCGTTCCAGAAAAGCAGATCGAAGGGCACCCGGTCCCGGCCCAGCATGTAATGGTTGATGACGAAGGTCCAGATCAGGTCCGGCGCCCGCAGCAGGCGGAATCCCCAGGCGACGTTGTCGCCCGGAAGATACCCCTTAGCCTTGCCCAGCCGCTCCAGCCGCTCCAGCTGCTTTTCATCGACGAATACCTTGACGTCGCCAACATCCGTGTAGTCAATCAGGGTCGTGAGGTAGGTTGCTGAACGAATCGGATTGCGGCCCTTGGCGTCGAGCCATGCCAGCAGGCAGGCCAGCAGAATACCGCCGAGACAGTAGCCCATGGCGTTGACTTCCGACTCGCCGGTGATGTCCGCGATGACCGACATAGCCTCGAGCGGGCCCTCGAGCATGTAATCATCGAAGGTCTTGTCGGGCGTCTCCTCATCCGGGTTCCGCCAGGAAATCAGGAACACCGTTTGTCCCTGGTCCACCAGGTACTTGACCACCGAGTTCGCCGGCTGCATATCCAGCACGTAGTACTTGTTGAACCAGGGCGGAATGATCATCAGCGGACGGCGCGACACCTGCTTGGTGGTTGGGGTGTACTGGATGAGCTCCATCAGCTCATTCCGGTACACGACCTCACCGGGGGTGGTCGCCAGGTTCTTGCCCACCTCGAACGCGCCCAGGTCGGACATGCTGATGTTCAGCCTGCCGTGGGTCAGGTCCAGATCGTGCCAGAGGTTTCGCATGCCGTGCATGAAATTCCGGCCGCGGCTTTGCACGGTTTCCTGGAGGACGTCCGGGTTGCTGATCGCGAAATTGGCCGGTGCGATGGCGTCCAGGAACTGGCCCGTGAAAAAGCGGAGCTTTCTGCGATCCTCGTCGTCCAGCCGCGGCGTTTCCTCGGCCAGTTTCAGAGCGGCCCGTGCATAGGCATCGTAAGTGCGGCGCAATACGCGGAACGGTGCTTTCTGCTCCCAGGCCTCGGAGGCAAAACGGCGATCGCCGTTGAGCTTGCGAGGCTCCACTTCCTCGCCGGCGACCTTCAGCAGGACATCCCGGGAGATGTCCATGACGTCGGCGGCCAGACCAGCTCCCGCCTTCACGGGGGCGCCCGGATGGGTCGCCAGCTTGGCGGCCCAGCGCAGGTAGAGCTTGGCCACGTCGGCCGACATCCCGGCCAGGAGACGGCTCATTTCATATTGAGCTCGAATGTTTTCAGGCTTCAGTTGTTCCAGCACAGCAACCTCGGCTTCTAGAGTTTTTCAAAGACTGCGGCGATCCCCTGACCACCGCCGATGCACATTGTCACGAGCGCATACCGGCCACCCGTGCGTTGGAGTTCGTGGAGAGCTTTGACGGTAATCACGCAGCCGGTCGCCCCGATTGGGTGGCCCAGGGATATTCCGCTGCCGTTGGGATTGGTTTTCTCCGGTGGCAGTCCGAGATCCTTGGCCACGGCCAGCGCCTGGGCGGCGAACGCCTCGTTGACCTCGAAAACATCGATGTCGTCAACCGACAGGTTCAGGCGCTCGAGGAGCTTGCGGGTCGCAGGCACAGGCCCGATCCCCATGTACTTGGGCTCCACTCCGGCAAAACCATATCCCACCAGTCGCGCCATGGGCTCGAGCCCCTTCTTCTCGGCCGCAGCCCTATCCATCAGCACTATCGCGGCGGCAGCGTCGTTGATCCCCGAGGCGTTGCCCGCCGTCACCGAGCCGTCCTTCTGGAATACCGGCCTGAGCTTGGCCAGCGATTCCATGGTGGTGTTGGCGCGCACGTGCTCGTCAGTGTCGAAGGCGACAGTGTCCCTCTTCACCCTGACTTCCACCGGCACGATCTGGTCCTTGAAATATCCGGCCTCTATGGCATGGGCCGCGCGAGTCTGGCTCTCCACGGCCAGGGCATCCTGGTCTTCCCTGGAAATGCCCCATTTGGCCGCCACGTTCTCGGCGGTAATGCCCATGTGGCAGTCGTCGAAAGGATCGGTCAATGCCCCGACCATGGCGTCGACGACCTGGCCATCACCCATGCGCTGGCCGAAGCGCAGGCCCGGTACCCAGTACTGCCCCCGACTCATGCACTCCGCGCCGCCAGCCACCGCGCACTCGGCATCGCCCAGGAGCAGAAGCTGGGCCGCCGACACGACGGCCTGGAGACCGCTGCCGCAAAGTCGGTTGACCGTGACTGCCGGCGTCTCCACCGGGAGACCGCCTTTTACGGCAGCAACCCGTGACAGATACATGTCCTTGGGTTCCGTATGGATCACGTTGCCGAAAGCCGCATGGCCGACGTCGGCAGGTTCGATCCCCGCCCGTTCGACGGCGGCCTTGACGCAGGTGGCTGCCAGTTCGGTGGGCGGCGTCCCGGCAAGGCTCCCTCCGTAGGTCCCTATTGCCGTTCGAACGGCGCTCAGAACGACGATTTCTTTGTTTTCTGACATCCCGCTCCCTCCATTAAGGTCAGTCGGTCAAGGTTGCCAGCCCGCAAGCGCCGCCGCCATTAGACGATCCGGTAAAAAAACGGCGGCCGCAGGGGCCGCCGTTCCGGTTGGCTTCGCTCAGGCCGCCTTCTTTCGCGGCGCCTTCTTCGGCGCCGGCGCGGCAGATTTGGCCGCTGCCGCTGCCTCTTCGTAGCCGGTTCTGGCCGCCGTAAACATGGCTTTCTGTACGCCCGTCACGGTCTCGAGCCAGGCCGCCGCCCGCTCCTGGGCCCGACCCGTATACTCGGTGAACAAACGACCCTGCGCCTGGGTGTAGCCGGCCACGTCTTCGGCCGTGCCGAAGGCGCGCAGCTGGTCGACAGTCAGGTCGATCAGATCGCTGGCGATGTCCGCCTCGAGTTTCACGAAGTTCTCGACGGCTTCCATCCCCACTTCACTCAGCTTCCCATAGGGCTGCAGGGCCTTTTGGCCCTTCTCGAAAATCTCAAAAATGTCGTTGGTCATGACGCTTTCCTCTGTGAATATTGCATCGCAGCAAATATAACTTTAGCAAATTTTTTTTGCATTGCAAAATATTTTTGCCTGGATTGCAACTAAAGCAATATTTTCAATGAGTTATCTATCGTCTTCCTCGTCCGATTTTTTTTGCGGCGCGCGACTCCAGGCTGAGCCGAACATGCCGTGCAGTTCATTCCACAGCTCCAGGTTCCGCTTCGCCAGGTCTGTCATCGGATTGTTCTGGACCATCTCCAGCAGCTGTTTCTGGAAATCTTCCTGCTGATCCACAAAGGTCGAGACGCTGCGCTCCAGGTAGTTGCCGAAAAACTCCTGCATGGCGCCGCCGTAAAACCGTATTAACTGCTCCAGCAGACTGGCGCTCAGAAGCGGCCTTCCCGCTTCCTCGCGCTCCACGATAATCTGCAGGAGGATACTGCGCGTCAGGTCCTCGCCGGTCTTGGCGTCCTCTACACGGACTCGTTCTCCGGCAACAATCATGTCCCGGACCTGGTCCAGGGTCACGTGCCCGCTGGTTTCAGGATCGTAGAGACGGCGGTTCGAATATTTTCGGATGACCCGGGCGTTCATGGACCCTCCCTAGTCCATGTGAAAGCCGCCGTTTACCGAAAGATCCTCCCCGGTGATGAAACCGGAGGCGTCATCTATCAGGAACAACACGGCGCGGGCGATCTCCCGAGGATGTCCGAATCTGCCAACCGGAATCTGTTCGCGGATCCTCTCGCGGACCTTCTCCGGGACCTGCATCACCAGCGGCGACTCGATGTAACCTGGCGATATCGTGTTGACAGTGACTCCCTTGCGCGCGACTTCCCGGGCCACGGCCATGGTGAAACCGTGGATACCGGCCTTGGCGGCGGAGTAGTTGGCCTGCCCGAACTGGCCCCGCTGGCCGTTGACGGAGGAGATATTCACTACCCGCCCGAACCCGCGCTCGGCCATTCCGGCGATGACGCGCCGGGTGACGTTGTACACGCTGTCGAGATTGGTTCGGATGACCGCCGCCCAGTTTTCCGGCTCGAGTTTCGTGAGAACGGCATCCCGGGTAATGCCGGCGGCGTTGACCAGGACGTCGATGGGACCAAGAAGCTTCTCCGCCTCCTCGACCCCTCTGCCGCTGTCTTCGTAGTCCGCCGCATCGAATGGAATAATGCGAATACTGTCGCCGCTTCCGTTCAGGCTCTTCAGCCACTCCTCGGCCGATGGCGCCGGTACCGCCCGTCACGAGCGCAGTGCGTCCAGCCATTTGGCATCTCCTTTACAGATTTGTGACGGCCACGAGGATACTCCGAATTTTTTGCGATGCAAAATCATTTTGACTTAAGCTCCCTCAGGGTGAACTTCCAATAATCATGAGGTTCCGGGGGTTTGCGGCACTGCAACTCGCGCATTGCAAGAGAAATCGGGAACTGGCGAGGGCTGTCGGCACCTGCCCGAAAGGCCGATTTCATGCAGATCCGGCAGCCGGTCCCGGCAGGAAAAAGGAAGGCTGAACTCCGCGCGGCGGGAACCTTCGATGCGGCAGCAAGCGATCCGCCACCCCATGCCCCGCCCCCCCTGGCCTCGTCACTCCTGGCGGGCAAACGACAGAAAAAAAGGGCCGCTCCTTAGAACGGCCCTTCATGTTCTGGTCAGGGACTGGCCGGCTGGCTGAGCCGGGAAGCAGGTCAGGCGCTATTCTTCGGCCTGCCAGCTCGAGGGATCCATGCTATGGCAGGAACTGCAATCGCCACCGTACTTCTTGAGGAACGGGTTCTTGTCGCCGCCCTGGAAGTGAACCACATGGATATACGGCCCAAGCGCACCGGCCGCCCCTTCGCCATCCGAAGCATGGCAGCGATAGCAGCCTGTCGGGATTTCCTTGGTTCGCTCGCCACCCTTGCCATGGCCGATTTCGGCTAGCTGCAGATCAAGGCGGTACGCCGCCGCGGGTTTCGGCTCATCACCCACGTGGCAGCTCACACAGCCTTCCGGATAATCATCTGCAAGGGCCGCGCCGGCAGCGCCAAAACCGAGCAGCGAGAGAGCAATCAGGGGTGCCATGCGTCTCATAGATATAGATACCGTCCGTTCTCGATTCCGAAGATTTCTCGCCATCATCGATTTCCCCCTACCAGTTCTTGGGCCCGTTCTTCAGGCCCGCCTCGCCCGTCTCCGTGTCGACCTGATGGCAATGAATGCAGGCACCGTCAAATCGGGTGACGAAGAGATTGATCTTGGGAACGTCGAAATGGATCTCGTGGATCATCGCCGTGAAGTTCTCTTCTTCCGTCGGGTCGCTGGTGTGACAGCGGCCGCAGTCCCTCGGGACCTGTTTCAGGCGATCGACCTTGCGATGACCGATCTGTTCCAGCAGCGTGTTAAGCCGGAAATCGACATCGCCGATCTTTTCTACATGACACGACACGCATCCCTCGGGGAACTCGTCAGCAACAGCGACTCCGGCGAAAGCGGTCAGGCTGAACAAGCCAGCCACCCAGAGAACGCGGATCCGATCCTTCATAACAACCCCTCTCCATATTCTGCCCCTGGATCGACCCGGGAGGATCGATCGACCGGAGCCCGGATTCGAATCGACTCGCGTCGAAACGTGGACGTAGGGTAACTGATCAGCGGTATCAGGCCAATACGAGGTTTCCCCCTATATCGGATCGTTCATGCGCCGCGCCGATTGACCTCGCTGATTTGCTCGTTAAGCGTCCAGTAGTCGTACAGGACACCCAACAGAAAAAGCCCGCCCGTGACAAGCCACAGCAACCCGGTCAGCCATTTGCCCATGTAAAACCGGTGTACGCCGAAGATGCCGAGAAACGTCAGCAGAATCCAGGTCACGTTGAAACTCGTCGGCCCCTCTTCGAAGCGCACATCCGCGGCCTCGTCCATGCCGGGAATAAGGAAAAGATCGATGATCCAGCCGATGAAAAGAAGCCCCAGCGTGAAAAACCAGATGGTCCCCGTAATCGGGCGCCCATAGTAGAACCGGTGAGACCCCATGAATCCGAAAATCCAGAGCAGATAACCGATGACTTTGCTGTGGGTGTCGGCGGAAGGGCTCACAAAAGACTCCTGATCTGCTTCGGCGTTCGTGAATCGCCAGGGCACGACACATTCTAACCCCGACCCCCGGGCGAGCGGCAAAGACATCCCGGCAGGATCGACAGCGCCCCGGGAATATCCCGACTTAGCGAGACGAGGACGCGCCGGCGGGCCCGCCCTGCAGCGCGAGATCTCCGTCTAGAGCTGATTCTCCATCGGGAAAAGGCCAAGCAGCCAGGCCTGGAAGCGTCGCCAGCTACTGGCGGAAGGTTCCCGGTCGAGCGTCCCGTCATGGCCCACCCATTTCACCCGGCCGTCATCATCCTTTATCACATGCCAGGCGTTCTCCGGATGGAAATCCACCTCCACCATTTGACGGATCTCCTCCGCCAGTTCGGGACTGTCGATGAGAAGACCGAGCTCGGTGTTGATAAACATGGAACGGGGATCGACGTTGAAAGTGCCCACGAACACCTGTCTGCGATCGAAGATCATCACTTTCGCATGCACCGTGAAACTGTCAGCGCGGTGCCCGCTGGCCTCGTATTCCTTTCGGTCCCGGGCGTCGAGACGGTATTCGTGGAGGTCAACGCCCGCATCCAGAAGGTCCTCCCGATGATGCCGGTAACCCGCATGCACGGACACGTGATTGTTGGTATCCAGGGAGTTGGTGAGAATCACGATCTCCACGTCACGTTGCTCAATCTCCCAGATGGTATCGATATAGCCGGCGGGAGGGACGAGATATGGGGTGACGACGATGATTTCCTTACGGGCCTGCCCGGCCAGCTCCCGGAGCCGCGAGGTCACCTGGGCCGGCGGATTAGGATCATTGATGTAAGGATCATCCACGAGCATCTCAGCGGACCCGGAGATGGCTGTCTCCACGAAGGCCACGAGTTCCGTCGTCCAGTCATGATACTCGGCCTGATGAATTTCGAGCCACGGCTCGAGCACGATGTCGCGCGCGGCCAGGTTCGCCCTGAGAACCGCAAGAGCGGTCTCGTCGTGGCGATCTTCGGGCTCGACGACGTGGGCAGGATACGCCCAGCCGGAATTCCAGAAATGGTCGAAGGTCGAGGAGATGGCCGGCACGATCTCGCCCCCCACCATCAGGTCGAAATCCCGGAAGTTGGCGGCGTCGCCAAAGCCGTGGTACTCATCCGCCACGTTGCGGCCCCCGATAATGGCCAGACGGTTGTCCGACACCAGCCCCTTGTTGTGCATGCGGTGATTGACGCGGGCAAGGTCGTTCAGGTTATGAATGAACCTTCCCAATGCACCCTCGGACCGGGCAGAAAAAGGATTGTAGATCCGTATCGAGATATTCGGATGGGCATCCGCCGCGACCCATTCATCCGT
>Ga0111153_1154_pt1 | contig 10088 bp, 6 predicted proteins | sample DeeMarSeWOR28_12_FD_80255 | JGI IMG/M metagenome (GOLD analysis project Ga0111153, IMG submission 80255) | Gammaproteobacteria bacterium SG8_31 | reverse complement strand
TACCGGATAACCGAAGCGGGTGTTGAGTTCCGGCATATTCCAGGGGCTGATGTCCGTATTGAAGTTCATGCCGTAAAGGCCAGTGAAAAACGAAAGCGGGATGAAGATCGTGGCGATAATGGTCAGCACCTTCATGACGTCGTTCAGCCGGTGACCCTGCACGGAAAGGTACAGTTCCTGCAGCCCGATAACGTTTTCCTTGAGTACCTCGATGCTTTCGTTGACGTGCATCTGATGGTCGAGGCAGTCCCGCATGTAGCCCCGGGTTTTTTTGCCAAGGGGACTGTGTTCTTCGTTCAGCAGGGCATTCAGCGCGTCCCTGGCAGGCCACTGCGAGCGACGCAGGGCGGTCAGGTCCCGGCGCAGGAGGTGAAGAGTATCCAGGGAAACCGTCTCGGGACCTTCGAGGAGTCCGTTTTCCAGGTCCTCGATCAACTCGCTGAGCGCTTCCGCGACGGGGAAGCCATGATCCACGGTGGCGTCGAGGAGCGAATAGAAAAGGTAGTCGGGACCGCTGGAGCGGATCCGTCCGCCCCGGCCGCCGGTGCGCAGCCGTTCGACCACCCGGTTGAACAGTGGAGGTCCTTCCTCCCGGATACTGATGACAAAATTCGGGCCAAGGAAAAGGCTCACCTGGCGCAGGCGTATGGTGCCATCCTCGTCTAAAGCCGGTACCTGGAGAATGGTGAACGCGCGGTTGTCCCGAGTTTCCGTCTTGGGCCGCTGGCCCACGTTGATCACGTCCTCCAGGTCCAGGGCGTGAAGACCCCAGCGCTCGCCGAAGTGGGCCAGCGAAGTCGGATCCGGCATGGTCGGGAACCGGACCCAGGTCACCCTTCCATCGCCGGGATCGGGCGGCGGGAGATCCGCAAGAGACACCTCGGCATCCGTCAGCTGGTCTTTGTCGTACGAGATGACCTGAACCGGGAATTCCGGTATCGGGCCCTCTGCGGAGATGACTGTCAGCCCCGGAGAGCTGCCGGGCTTTGCGTAGCGCGTCCTCATGGTAAACCCCTCATCCGTCAGCCTGGTCCTGGCTGCTTTCGGTCACGAGCCTGCGTTTCAGGTGCACAGGTTTGACGGCCGCCAGCCGCTTGCGCCGCACGCGCAGGTTGAGCAGTTCGACCGTGACCGAGAATGCCATGGCGAAGTAGATATATCCCTTGGGGATATGGAAGCCGAGACCATCGGCCACCAGCGCCAGCCCGATCAGGATCAGGAACGACAGGGCCAGCATCTTGATAGTCGGGTGCCGGTCCACGAAGGCGCCGACCGGAGCGGCAGCCAGCATCATGACGGTGACGGCGATGACCACGGCGACGATCATGATCTCCACGTCCTGGACCAGACCCACTGCCGTGATCACCGAGTCCACGGAGAAGACCAGGTCGATTGCGATGATCTGTGCCAGCACGCCGGAGAACGTGGTGACCACTTTTGTGCCTTCCTCCACTTCCGGGCCTTCGAGCTGGGCGTGGATCTCCGTAGTCGCCTTGGCCAGCAGGAAAAGACCGCCCACGATGAGGATGATGTCCTTCCAGGTGAAGGGCTCGTCCAGAATTGTGAATATGGCCTTGTCCAGGCCCATGATCCAGGTGATGGTCAGCAGCAGGAGGATACGAAGACCCATGGCCATCAGCAGGCCCAGGCGCCGGGCCTTGTCTCGCTGGCCCGGCGGCAGCCGGCCGGCGATGACGGAAATGAAGACAATGTTGTCCACGCCGAGGACGATCTCCAGCGCGGTCAGTGTCGCCAGCGCGATCCATGCCTGGGGGTCGGTGAGCAATTCCATCATGTCATCTGGCTCCGATCAGCCAAGGGGCCCGAACGGCTCAGGCCGGAATTCCGGATTCTCAGGTCGGCGGGATCAGCCTTCCTTCCCGGCGTCGACGTGATACACGAAGAACGTTCCGCTGGCGGAGAGCCCCTCGAAGTCCGTTGCCACGACCTCGATCTCCATGTGGCCGGAGGCGTTCGCGGGAGCCTTCCCCCGGAAGCGCCGATGGTCCGGCTCGAAACGCACCCATGATGGCAGGGGCGCGCCGGTGGCGAGCTGGGCCGAGAAGGTCATGATGTCGCCGGGATCGGTATCGACGAAAGTATCTTCGTCGAACTCGTGGCGCAGGTCGCCTCCCGGCGGCACGTAGGCATCGGGTATCGGCTTTCTCAATTCGGGGGCCACGTTGAGCACGTTCGTCTTGACCAGATGCCGGTAGTGCCGGCCGGCCCGGAAGGCGACGAACACCCAGATGGCAGCCAGCGCCGCGTTGACCATGAAGAACTGCTGGAAAGTCATGCCCAGCCAGTTGAGACCGACGAAAAACGCCAGTCCCTGGATCATGTCCCCGAAGCGCCAGAAGAATGTGTCGATAGCGGTCTTGGCTTCGTACTTTTCCGCCCGGGTCAGCGGCAGGAACAGGGCCTGGCGGGTGGTGTTCATGATCGAGTAGTCGACGCTGTTCTCCACGATCTTGACGAGCCGGAGCATGCTGAAGATCGGTATGAACATCATGCCGAACGCCAGCAGGCCATAGCCGATCGTGGCCACCACCGGCAGGATCATGAGGGCGCCCGCAACGCCCATGTACCGGTAGATCCGGGATACCACGAAGGCCTGCAGCATGAACCCGAAAAGGTTCACCCAGAAATAGAAATCGCCGAAGAAGGTGCCGATGGCGTCGCCGCTGGATTCGTAAGCGCCGGCCGCAACCTGTTCCGCGGCCCAGTTCTTCACGTAGTCCTTGAGGATCACTTCGCCGGTACTGTTCACCCAGTTGAGCAGCACGACCAGGACGACGACCAGGATGAGATAACGGCTGCGGAGGATGTGGGCGAAGCCGCCCAGCATTTGTTCGAGCCGGTCTTCCTCCTTGATTTCGGGTTCTTCGTGGTAGACCCCCCGGGCTCCCTGAGGGATGGCCCGGCGGGCCGTCTCTCCGAGCGCCAGCGTGACCAGAAGAATCACGGCGGCCGAGATCAGCATGCCGATCTGGGAGACTCCGAGCCAGGTGAGAAACTTGAAGGTTTGCGAGCCGCCCAGAGCGCCGGCAGAAGCGCCGATCATGATGACGGGGAACAGGCGCTGGCCGCTCTTGACGTTGAAACAGTCCGCCGCGAACGCCCAGAACTGGGCGATGACCATGACGCCGAAAATGCCCACGAACACGTAATAGACGAAGCCGATCTCCATCTCGGCCCGGCCCATCAGGTAGAAGATGACGATATTGACGGCGAAGAAGACCGTCACCCAGCGGATCAGGAAAGCCTTGCGGGTGGCCCGGAACAGCATGCCGTAGAGGGGCACGATGAAAAGGAGAAGCAGCGCCTGGGTGGCGATGGCGTAGCTGGCGACCTCGGCACCAAAATCCGTGAGGATGAATACCTCGCGGGTGGTTTTCAGGATGTAGTAGCAGACCAGCAGCAGGAACGCATACAAGGCGAACAGCAGAACTGCCTTGCCTTCTCCCGGCCCCATCTTGGTGAAGAGGGACAGGAAACGGTCGGTGACGCTCAGGCCCCCTGATCTCTTGTCGGTCATGCGCCTCCCCCCGAAGGCCGCCGCCACGACCACGTGGCTTCCTGTTGTCTATAGTACCGTTTCCGACCACCGCCTGTGGATGCTCGGTAGGTCACGGCTGACTGGGAACTCGTGGATTGATAGTATCCGGTCGCTGGCGGGAGCCGCCGCCGGCCCATGCATGAAGAGGGTTTCCATGTCTAGACTGCTGCCATTCCTGTTGCTGAGTTTCGTGGTGGCGCCGGGTTTTGCGTCCGAGCCGCTGGACAACCTGGATCCGGCCGAGGCCAACCGGCTCAGGACTATCGTGGAGTCCATGAAGGAGAACCCCCGCGGTCCCTTCGAGCGGATCCGCTGGTTTTGTAACGACGGTGCCATCCTGCCTCCGAAGGCGTATGCCTGCGCGGACCATGGGGGGGGACGCCAGCACGGGGAGTGGAGCGACGAGACCCTGCGCCTGCACAAGGAAGGATTCCCCGTCGCCAACGTCATGGTGGAACTGTCGGCCGATGATTTCGGCGAGTCCCTGGCCGAGCAGCAGCATTTCCGCACCCTGGTCCTCGAGCAGTTTCTGATCGACGTCAATGACGGCTGGATCCTCAGAAAGGCCCGCTTCTACCGCGGCGCCTTCCAGGTGGAAGGGGAGGAGGCCAGCGCCTACCAGTTCCTGTCCGAGCTGGCCCGCGACTCGCAGTGGCAGAAGGAGCGCTTCCCGCTATTGGTGGAGGCCGCGCGGCTCGTGCCCCACGGCACCGGCGGCATGGGACAGGCGGAAGTCCGCGGCATGGCCACGGCCCTGAACGAGAAGGATGCCGGGTTTGGCATTTGGCAAGCTCCGCAACAAGATCCACGGGCGACCTGAACCGTCGGACGCCAGGCGAGTCAGGGAGTACGCCGCGAGCGAAGGCAAGCCGGCGCTGGCAGAAGACTACGAGGCTCTCGCCGCCGCCATCGACGCGGTCGCGCGATTGCCGGATCCGGCGCCGGCGGTCAGCGCGTATGCCGACAAGGTGCGCGACCCGCAGCTGGCCGCCGATCTGCGCAGCGGTGTTGCTGCACTGAATGCCGCCATGCAGCCGGCCGAGCGTCTCGCCGCTCTGGGCTCCCTCATGATTCGCCTGCGTGACGGGCTCCCCGTCAGCGGTCATCCGCTTGACGGTATCGATCTCCTGCTGGTGCTGGAGTCCAATGCTTTCAACGTGGGCCAGCAGCTGAACGTGGACAGCGCCCTGTATACCCGGAGCGAGAGTCTTGATCTGATGATGTCGTTTGCCAGGGTGGCATACGGCGTGGGCCTGCTCACCGGCTACGAGCTGCAGAACCTGAAAGACGCAATGGAGCGCCTGGAGCAGGCGGAGGTGCCCCTGTCGGAATACCTGGCGGAGCTGCGCTACCTGGGCCGGGTTCCGGGCTGGGGATCCCGTCGTCTGGCGCTGTATTTCGAACCCACCATCGAACACATGGCGCAGATCGAGCCGCTGGCCCGTGAGTACATTCCCGACCGGATGCGCGGCAGCCCGCTCCTGTTCTATTCCCGGCTCCTCAACAATCTTTCGGTGGACGGTCAGCGCCTCGCCGGCATCCGCCAGCAGCTCTTCGGCGAGGAGGTGCCGACGGGTCTCAGGTCGCTGAACCCGGGGATCGGGCGCGGCGTGCTGAGGACCCTGGAGGAACTGGAGGACGTGCCGGAAGGGACGGCCGACAGCATTGCCCTGGTGCCGGAGACCGTGTCCGAGCTTCCGGTGGTGGCCGGCATCCTGACCGAGCACGAGGGCAACTCCCTGTCTCACGTCCAGCTGCTGGCCCGCAACCTGGGCGTGCCCAACGTGGTGGTGTCAGACGAGCTACTGCCGGAACTGCGCAAGTACGAAGGTCAGCGGGTATTCGTCGCTTCCAGTCCGGGCGGCGTGGTGCGGATCACGCTGGACGACCAGATTCCCGCCGAGGCCGCCGAAGACACGGCGCCCCAGGTGACCGAAAGAATTTCCATCGACGTGGACAAGCTGGATCTCGACACCTGGCGCCTGATCCCGACGTCCGAGCTGTCGGCAGAGGACCAGGGCGTGCGCGTCGGTCCGAAGGCCGCCCAGGTCGGTCGGCTGAGCCGGGCCTTCCCGGATCACGTGGCGCCCGGTCTCGCGGTACCCTTCGGCATGTTCGCCCAGGCCCTGATGGACCGGGAGATGTCGCCGGGCGGTCCGACCCTGTTCCAGTGGATGTCGGAGCAATATGACGAACTGGACAAGATCCAGGACCCCATCGCCCGGAACCGCCGCACGCAAGCGCTGTTGAAGACCTTTCGGGACTGGTTCGAGACCCTGCCGCCCAACGAGGAGAAGCTTGCCGCCTTCCACCAGGCCATGCTGGACAACTTCGGGCCGGACGGCAGCTATGGCGTGTTCGTGCGCTCCGATACCAACGTGGAAGACCTGCCGGGCTTCACCGGCGCCGGCATCAACCTGACGGTGCCCAACGTGGTGGGCTTCGAGAACATCGTCCAGGCCATGCGCAACGTGTGGGCCAGTCCCTTTACCGAGCGATCCTTCGGCTGGCGGCAGAACATCATGAACGACCCGGAACACGTCTATGCCTCGGTGCTGCTGCACCGGAGCGTCAATTCCCAGAAGTCCGGCGTTATGGTGACCGCCGACGCGGAAAGCGGCGACCGGAACTACGTGACCGTGGTAGTCAACGAGGGCGTCGGCGGCGGCGTGGAGGGCCAGGCGGCGGAGACCCTGCTGATCCGGCAATCGGACGGCGCGGTGCGGCTGCTGGGCTCCGCCACGGCCCCGTTCAAGCGGGTGCTGAAGGATACCGGCGGTTCGGAGATGGTGATGACCTCCGGCGCCGCTCGGCTGCTGCAGCCTGACGAGATCCGCCAGCTGCTGGAATTCGTCGATCAGCTCCCGGGCTGGTTCGTCAACCTGCCGCCGGAGGAGCGGGCCACGGCCGTGGCCGACGTGGAGTTCGGCTTCGTGGACGGCAAGCTGTATCTGTTCCAGATCCGGCCGTTCGTGCAGAGCAAGGGGGCCGAGCGCAGCCAGTACCTGCAGTCCCTGGACGCCGGACTGGCGGAGACGGCGGGCCGCATGGTGGATATGAACGCCCGGCCGGGAGGAGTCTGATGAAACGCATGACCCTGATTCTGGTTTCCTTGCTTGCGACCCTGGCCACCGGGTCGGCATGGTCCTATCCCATGGACGGCTACGAGTACACGGACTGCCGCCGTGTGCTCTACACCTGGCGCAAGATGCACGGCGAGGTGGCGGGGCCGCCCATACCGGAAGGCGCGCGGCTCTCCATCGTGGACGTGCTTCCCCGGTTTACGGACGTCGGACCGCCCCTGGCGCTGGACCCGGATCCCGAGCTGAGCGGCGCGATCCGGGCCGCTCTCGGCGAAGACGCCGCGGAGTACGCGGTATCGGTCCTCGACCTGTCGGATCCGGACAGTCCGGTTTATGCGGAACTCAACGGCGACGTGGTCCGCAACGTGGGCAGCGTGGGCAAGATGGTGGTGGGGCTTGCGTGGTTCCAGGCCCTGGCCGACGTTTATCCGGACGACATCGCCGCCCGGGAGCGGCTCATGCGCGAAACCGTGATCACCGCCGACGAGTTCGTCATCAGCGACCATCACAAGGTCGTGCTGTTCGACCCGGACACCAACGTCCGGGAGTTTCGGCAGATCAAGGTAGGCGATCAGGGCAACCTGTGGGACTGGATGGACTGGATGCTGTCGGCCAGCAACAACGCGGCCGCGGCCACCATGCAGAAGCAGGTGATGTTGTTAAAGCACTTCGGGAAGGCCTATCCGCCGACGCCGGAGCAGGAGGCCCGGTTCTTCGAGGAGACCAACTACAACTCTTCACCCGCACGGGCAAGCAGAAGGTGGGCGGCACCAACAGCGTGGGCAACGTCCGCGAGCTGGTGAAGTACCTCTACGGCCTGGAGCGGGGTGAAATGGTGGACGAGTGGTCCAGCCGCGAGCTCAAGCGGCTGCTGTACATGACCGAGCGTCGCATCCGTTACGCGTCCCACCCGGTCCTCAATCCCTACGCCGTGTATTTCAAGTCGGGCTCGCTGTACTCGTGCAAGCCCGAGGAAGGCTTCAAGTGCGGCAAGTACATGGGCAACAAGATCAACTACCTGGCCTCGGTGGCTATCGTGGAAGGCCCGGTGCCGGGGCGGGACTACCACTACCTGGTGACCGTCAGCTCCAACGTGCTCAGGAAGAACTCAGCCGTGGCCCATCAGACCCTGGCGTTGCGCATTCATCGATTGATCGAGGCCCGGCACGAGGAGCGCCTCGCGGCTCTGGAGTTGGCCCGAGAGGCGGCAGCCGAGGCTGAATCGACGGCCGGTGCGGCTTTCGGAGAGGCGGTCACGGAGACCGGCGATCCGCGAGCGGCCGAGGGGCTATCAGAGGAGGACGCGCCGGTGCCGGGGGATGCGCCCGACGTTAACGGGCGCTAGCTGACCGATCCCGCAGGACTCGAGTGCCGTCAGCTCCGGTTGGCGGAGACGGACTTCCTGGGCAGGTCCAGGGGCTCGTTGTGATTGTCCATGTGATCGTGGGCAATGTTTTCCGGCGAAAACACCAGGTCGTCCATGGCCACGATGAGGTCGGACAGCCACTTGCCCCCGGAATGGTGGTTCGCCATGGCCACGGCGATGTAGCGCCGCCCGTCGCGCTCCACGATGGCGCTGTCCGAGTGATAGGTCCGCCACGTGCCGGACTTGCGGAAGATCTTCGATCCCGGGCGGTGACCGTTCAGGCCGGCCACGAACTTGTGGTTGATGGCCGGGTCCGCCAGGATGTCCATCATCTCGTCGCACGCTTCCGGGCTGACCAGCCGGTCGGTGGCGAGCAGATAGTAGAAGCGCGCCACCTCGAACGGCGTCGCTCCGTGGGAGAGGTTATACAGCGGGTCCCGCTTGACCGCGCCCTTTTTCGCGTAGGGTTTGCCTACCCATAGCCCGCCGTTCATTTCCACGTCGTACAGGTCGTATCGGTCCGATTGCAGCACGTCTGCCACATAGTCGTAGCCGACCCGCTCCAGCATGATGGTGGCCGCCGAGTTAGACGACTTGCGGATCATGTCGTTGAGGAGCTTTTCGGTGGGCGCGTCGATTTCCAGGCCCCCGTCGGCGGCCTTCTGATAGGCGCCGAGCAGGATGGCGATCTTGGGCAGGCTCGCCGCGTACATCATCTCGTGAGCATTGATCGTCGCGACCCTGGGATGCTTCGGCTCGGTAATGTCCACCAGGGCAACGGCCAGCTTCCGGTCTGCCGCATAGCGGGCGAGGCCCATGTCCCTGACTTTTTTCTGCAGGGCTTGGTGCAGGTGGGGATCGCGGGAATAGAGCAGGCGGGGCCAGCCGTCGGGGGTCGTGGTCCTCTTGCCGGCCATGGCCGTGGCGCTGGTGGTGACAGAAGTAACAGCGGCCGGTGACGCCGACGGCGTCATGACCGCCTCACCGGAGACCGCGCCGGAGGCGGGCAGCACCGCCAGCGTGGCAACGGTCAGGAGAATGGCGGCTTTGCGGATCGGGTGCATTGGGCTCCGTTTTTCGCGTCTGCGCGTCGGCAACGTAATTTGGTAATTATATCAGCGACTTCCGGGCAACCGTGCATACCGGATTTTTCTGCACTGTTGCGGATGACGCAGTGTCCACTCTTTATTCTGGCCTGTTCCCGGCCCGTTCCCGTGACGCAATTAACATATTTACCAATAGGTTAAAGAAAAGTTCCCCGCCGCGGATTGCCGTCATCATGATGTTGCGTCGCACCAACGCCGGTTCCCCGGCGATTGGGCAGCGAAAGAGAAATTGCGCAAAAACGCAGAGGGAGGTCGGGGGCGGCAGCAGTCCTGCCGGTCATGATGCGGACCGTTTCCGGTCACCTGACGGACTGCCTCTCTCTGCTAAAATGAGCCTTCACTTCGAGGACCGCACGTCATGACCGTCAAGACCCGATTCGCCCCCAGTCCCACCGGTTTTCTGCACATCGGCGGCGTGCGGACCGCGCTTTTTGCCTGGCTTTATGCGAAGCGGCACGGCGGGACGTTCGTCCTCCGGATCGAGGACACGGACCGGGAGCGATCCACGGAAGAGGCGATCCAGGTCATTCTCGACGGCATGGAATGGCTCAAGCTGAGACCGGACGACGGTCCCCTGTACCAGACCGACCGCTTCGAACGGTACCGGGACGTCGTGGAACACCTGATCGACCAGGGGCACGCCTATCGCTGCTACTGCAGCAAGGAAGAACTGGACGAGATGCGTGCGGCCCAGCGGGCGAGGGGAGAGAAGCCCCGCTATGACGGCCGCTGCCGGGATCGGAGAGAGCCCGTGCCGGGGGTCGATCCGGTGATCCGGTTCCGTAACCCGGACGAGGGCACCGTGGTGGTGGAGGACGACGTCCATGGGAGCGTGGAGTTCCACAACGAGGAACTGGACGACGTGGTGCTGATGCGCTCCGACGGCATTCCCACCTATAACTTCTCGGTGGTCGTGGACGACATGGACATGGAGATCACCCACGTGATCCGCGGCGACGACCACCTGAACAACA
>Ga0111153_1153_pt1 | contig 10577 bp, 7 predicted proteins | sample DeeMarSeWOR28_12_FD_80255 | JGI IMG/M metagenome (GOLD analysis project Ga0111153, IMG submission 80255) | Gammaproteobacteria bacterium SG8_31 | reverse complement strand
GTCGGTGAGCCCGATCGCGGACTCTCCGGCGGGATCTGTCAGGATCGGCAGTTCGATATCGTCCGCGGTCACCGGCTTTTCGAGAACCGGGACACTGACATCAGGGGTTTCACGCTGCCGGGCCAATGATTATGTCTCACAGGTTATGGGTGTTCATCTGGTAGCCCCTGTCCCGGTAGAAACGGAAGCGTTCGCGGGCCGTTTTTCTTTCGTCATCGTCACCGGCGACGATCTCCGCCACCCTGCTGAATCGACTGAAGAAAGTAGGAACTTCCGTGGACATGTTTATCAGCAAGCCCTCCTGATTTCCCGGGGACTCGCCATGTCCGAGCAGGACCGGAGTTCGACCCTCCGGATCCGAACGTTCCGCATCTTCTATCGTCAGGTGCGCGAGAAAGCTGCCATCCCTGTAGGTCCAGAGGAGATCGTCCATCCGGCTGGTCTCTGCCGGACCGGCGGTATGGATGTAGGTGCTCATGCCGTGACCCACGGCTTTCTCGGCCAGTCGGCAGGCGAAGACGGCGCGGTGCTGGGTGCCGCCGGCCGACAGGATATAGAAATCAACCCGGGTCATCTGTCGCGGACCAATAACTGATCAGACGCTGTCGAGAAGATACTGAACCAGCAAGGGGACCGGCCGGCCGGTGGCCCCTTTCTCCGAGCCTGTTCGCCAGGCAGTGCCGGCGACATCCAGGTGTGCCCACTGCAGTCCTTCTGTGAAGCGGGCGAGGAAACACCCGGCCACGATGGCGCCGCCCTCCCGCGAGCCCACATTGGCGAAGTCGGCAAAATTGCTCTTCAGGGACCTGTCGTATTCCTCGCCGAGGGGAAGCCGCCACGCCGGATCCTCCGATTTCGTTCCGGCGTTCAGCAGCGCTTTTGCGAGATCATCGTTCTCTGTCATCAGGCCGCTTATGTGATGTCCCAGCGCGATCACGCAGGCGCCCGTCAGGGTGGCGACGTCGATGACCACGTGCGGCTTGAATCGGCGGCTGTAAGTCAGCGCGTCGCAGAGAATCAGGCGTCCCTCGGCATCGGTATTGAGGATCTCCACGGTTTTGCCCGACATTGACCGGACCACGTCCCCCGGCCGCGTCGCCCTCCCGCTGGGCATGTTTTCGCAGGCGGGCACAATTGCGACGACATTGATGGCCGGCTGCAGGCGACCGATTGCCGCCATCGTGCCGAGCACGCCCGCAGCGCCTCCCATGTCGAATTTCATCTCGTCCATTCCGGGAGGTGGTTTCAGGGAAACCCCGCCGGAATCGAAGGTCACCCCCTTGCCTACCAGCGCCACGGTCCTGCCGCCCGGCTTGCCCCGGTAGTTGAGGACGATCAGTTTGGCGGGTTCGTCCGCACCCGCGGTCACGGACAGCAGGGCCCCCATTCCGAGTTTTTTCATCTGCGCTTCGCTGAGGATCGTTGCCTTCATGCGTCGGGTATCTGCGGCCAGTTTGCGGGCGAACGAGGCCAGGTAGGATGGTGTGCAGCGGTTGGCAGGCAGATCGGCCAGTCGTCGGGCGACAGAAGACCCCTCGGCAATGGCTCGACCGTGTTCAATGCCTCTCTCGGCCCGGGCCCGGCCCCCGGAAGAGTCCAGGTGAACGCCGATCCGCGCCAGTTTTGGTTTCGGATCCTTCTTGCCGCTCTTGAGTTCGTCGAACCGGTAGAGCACGTTGCCGGCGCTTTCGACTGCATGCCGCGCCCTGCCGTACGGGTCGAGTTCCGCTGGAGCCAGCATGAGGACGGCGTCGGCCGCGCCCAGCTTTTGCAGCTGCCTGATCGCCGCGGAAACGACCTGACGGTACTGTTTCACGCAGAATTTCTTCGAATCTCCGCACCCGACCACCAGCAGGCGTCGAGCGTTCATATCCTCAGGTTCCGGGAGCAACAGGCATTCACCGATCTTCGTCGGCAGATCTCCGGCCCGTTTGATTCCTGTCAGCAGCTTGTTGAGCGGGTCGGCATTGCCTTTCGCGCCGCGCCCGCCGTCTTCGAAAGCGCCTACAACCAGGCAACCTGTCCTGATTCGCGCCGCATCGCCGCTGCGTATGAAATACTCCATAAAGTTTTCTCCTGATGACGTCCCTGCCAGAAACCGTCTACCTGTTACGATTGAGCCGCCGCCGCAAAGGCATTAACTTTGCCGTCTAGGAAACTGCGGACGATTATGCTGACGCCGGCAGCGGTCTGTCGCGGACGGTCAGCCCGAAAAACCTTAGAGTCTATCCGATTACAATAATCTCGCGAAGAACACGGGGCAGAAGCAGGTGACGCGAATTCTCGATCGGTACGTTCTCCGCGAAATCCTGCGCAATGTTGCCGGCGTCACCCCCGTCCTCCTGATTATTCTTGTGGGAACCCAGTTTGCCCGGGTCCTGGGGCGCGCCGCCGCCGAGCGACTGCCCCGGGATGTCATGTTCGAGCTGATGGGATTGAAGACCATCGAATATCTCACGGTGCTCGTCCCGTTGGCGGTCTTCATTTCCATCGTTCTGGCCCTCGGACGCCTTTACCGGGACAGCGAGATGACGGTCATGGCGGCCTGCGGAGTGGGTCCGAAAAGGCTGTACCGCCCGGTGCTGCTGCTCGCCGGCATCACCGCGGCCATACTCGCGTGGCTGGCTTTCGATGTGCGGCCCGTGGTCGCATACCGATCTCATGTCGTGAAGATAGAGGCCCAGAGGGATCTGCGCGCCAACCTCATCACCGCCAATCGATTCCGCAGTACGCCGGATGGTTCGCTGGTCTTCTACGCGCGGTCGGCGGACGAAGACGGATCCCTGCGCGGGGTGTTTATACAGAGGCGTCGCGGCGACTCCATCGAGCTGGCGGTGGCGACCCGCGGAGTGCAACGGCCTACAGCCGATGGCAGCGGGCGCGAATTGATCCTTTACGAGGGGCGGCGGTTCGTCGGTGTTCCCGGAACCACTGATCTCCGGATTGTCGATTTTGAGGAGCACGGAATCCCGGTGGTCCTGCCGAGAGCCGACGTTTCCCCGGACGATCCCGAGATGGTACTGACCACGGATCTGATAGCCACCCGGGTGCCGGAGAACCTGGCGGAGCTTCACTGGCGTCTGGCTTCACCGGTCTCCCTGCTGGTACTGGCGCTGCTGGCCGTTCCTATCGCCCGCAGCGGCGGCCGCGACAGCCGCTACGACAGGCTCGGATACGCGATCCTGGTGTACCTCATCTACAGTAATCTGCTTGGTGTCGCTTACTCGCTGGTGGCCAAGGAGGCGGTGGCTCCGTGGGTCGGGTTCTGGTGGGTACACGTCCCGCTGGCTGGAGTGGCGATGGCCCTGATGGCCTGGCAGTCAGGTTGGCGGCCCCTTCGCCTCTGGCGGCGGACAGCATGAATATCCTCGACCGGTATCTGCTGAGGGTTATAGCCCGGAGCAGCATCATGGTGATGCTCGCGCTCCTCGCCCTGGCCGGATTCATCAATCTCGTGGATCAGCTTGAGGACGTGGGCGTCGGCCGCTTCGGAACTACAGACGCATTCTTCATGGTGCTCTTTCTGTGGCCGCGCCATGCCTTCGAAATGTTCCCCATGGCCGTGCTCATGGGATCCATGTTCGGGCTCGGTGCCTTGGCGAATCACAGTGAGCTTATCGCCATTCGGGCGGCCGGTGTGAGTCTGATCCGGCTGGTGTGGGCGACGTTGCTGGCCGGCATGATCCTGGCGGGCATCGCGGCGCTGATCGGCGAATTCGTGGTTCCGCCAGCGGAGCGCTTTGCGCAGACCTACAAGGCGGAACTGGAGCAGGAAGAAAATTCGATCAGCCGACTGGCGGGGGCCTGGTTCCGCGATGGTCCCCGAATCGTCAATATTCTTCAGGTGCAGGGCGAGAGCCGGCTGTCGGGGGTCTATACCTACGAGTTCGAGCCCGATGGGAGACTGCTTGCCGTGGGCAAGGCGCCGGTCGGTGAACTTGACGGCCAGGACGGCCTGCTTCTCCGGGATTACGTGACAACCCGCGTGGAAGGCGATGTGGCCGCAGTCGAAAATGTGGGCCAGCGAAGAATCGAGACAGAACTGGCGGCGGATCTGCTCAAGAGTTCGGTCATCGAGCCGGAATCCATGGGAGCGCGTAGCCTGCTCGAGTACGCGCGCTATCTCGAAGACAATGATCTGCAGTCGGTCCGTTACGAGCTGGCTTTCTGGTCACGTCTTGCCACCGTGGCCGCGGTGGCCCTGATGGCCGTACTGGCCGTTCCCTTCGTTTTCGGCACTCTCCGGAGCGGCAGCCAGGGGGTCCGTCTGTTGATCGGTGTGCTGGTCGGTGTCCTGTTTTTCCTGGCCGGCGGGGCGCTGGCGGACAGCGCCACCGTCTACGGCATGCCGCCGGTGGCGGCGGCATGGATCCCGGTGGGCCTGCTGACCCTTGCCATCGGGATCGGTCTGGCGCGGGTCAGCTAGGAACGCTTCGGCAAAAGAATGATCCGTGTGCCGGATATCCGGTCATGCCAGGTCAGCCGTTTCGGATCGACGAGGGCCCAGAGAAACCCGAGTCCGAGGCACAAAAAGGAAATACACGCCACCAGGAAGCGCCGGACAGACGTGGGCAGGTCGACAGGTCCGCCCGTCCGGGCGACGAGTTTGATCCGCCAGGCCATCATTCCCAGGGTCTGGCCGCCTCGCACCCAGAATCCGACAAAAAAACAGGCCGTGACGCCGAACAGGAGGCACTGGAACCAGATCGTGCCGGTCGGGATTGCGTCACCGCCCCGGAACGCCAGGACGGCAAACCCGGTCAGCATCCACAGAGCAGCATTCAGGAGCAGGTCGTATAACAGGGCTCCCGCCCTGCGCAGGAGATGAGCGGGCTGCGCCTCAATTCTGTCCGCGTTCATGGGCGGCAAGGTTAGCGGCCCGTCAACGGTGCCACCAGCCCCGCCGTCTCGCCACGCTGGCGGGAATCAGGCACAGCAGCAGCCAGAGAACGGCGCCGCCACCACCGCCCCCGGAGTCGTCAGGCACCGGTGTTGGCGGTATCGGCGCGGCGGCGGTCCTGCACCCATCTGCGGGCGCCGGAGGCGCGGTTATTCCAGGCAACCCGCGTGCTTGGGTCGGCGTCCAGCCTGGAGCGGGTGATGTCTGTCGTATCGACGGCGATCACCATCGGCGTCGGCGTTGAAATTGAAAACGACGCGGGGACTGTAAAGATGACCTCGAGGGCGTCGTCCCGGTACCGCAGCACGCCATCGGGTCCGTTTGTCTGTTTCCAGGCTGTGGAAGGTGCCGGAATCGATATGTCCTCGTCGGCCGGAAGCTGCGGGAACTGGATGCCGATCTCCGGCATTCCGGGAGCTGCAAGCTGACGAAAGTCCGCCAGCGCGCCGGCCTGGTTGCGCCATCGCATGGGCGCCTGGTTGCGACTGACGGTTAGCTGCCGTCCCGTCTCGGCTTCGCCCCATGAAGCCTCATATCGAATCTCTCCCGATTCGGCATCTCTGATGCGGGCGGCAAGCAATGTCGGTTTGTCGGCCTGGGCATAAAGCGCCGCCAGCAGCATGGCGGCCACCTCGTCCCGCATTCGCGCCACTTCGGCGTTGGGCAGGATGAATCCGCTATGGCCATGATCGGTCCCGTAGACGCTAGGTGTCAGGGGTTCGATCTCAAGGGTCCAGGCCGGAATCATGAGTTCGTTGGCGAAGTACTCGGAGGTGAGCCCGATGAAGTCAGTGCTCTGGCCGTAACGGTACTTGCCGCCCAGCACCGTTTGCATGGTGCCGACAAGAGAACGGGTGATCCGGTCCTGCCGCGAGGCGCCGGTTATCGGCGTGATAAAAATCTGCGAGAACGAATGGGTGTCGGTATACAGGCGCAGACGGCTCTCGGGTCCCAGTTTCGCAGCCTCCAGGAGGGCGGCAATCTCGGGTTCGGACTGAGGTCGCGTTCCCCGGTACACGATACTTGTCGTTCCGCTGCTGGAACCGCCGTTCTGCCCGAAGCCGTCGGGATTGTTTCGATTCAGGTCGACGCCCAGGAAATTGTCCGCGGTCTGATCCAGGTCCTCGTCGACAGCGCTTCCGCTTGAAGAATGCCTCAAGTTTTTCCGCCGCATTCGCCCGTCGCGGGGCTGCAGCTCGCTGGCGGTCGATCGATCGGGAAACCTCTGGGTCTGCAGGAAACCGTCCACGTTCAGGACAGGCAGGATGACAACATTGACGTTCTCGTAGAGGTACCGGCCAAAGCCACCGTCGGCGGAGATCTCCGTGAGCTGTTCGAAAAGCTCCGTGACGGCTTCCGGCGCCTGCCATTCCCGCGCATGGATCGTTCCGTTGATCAGCGCCGCAGGCTCCGTTCCACCGTCGGCGGTTTGACTGTCCGGATCGCCAACGCGATAAGCCCAGATATCCCGGCCTGCGACCGTCTGTCCGACAACAATTCCTTCCACCCCGGGAGAGAGAACATCCAGAGCCTGATGCTGCGCGTGAAGGCTCTGGTAACTCCTGTATCCGTCGATGGCCGTCAGCGATTCGACAGGGAGGGGAACGTCATATCCCAGCGCGATGTTGTTGCCGGTATCGTCGTTGCGGGTGTAGCGCAGCTGTATGTCCCGGCAGCCGGGATCATTCGCGTTCACGATATCTCCGAAACTGTTGAATACGCAGTTGCCGTGGCCCAGGACGGGAAGACCCAGCAGACTCGCGAGAACCAGTCCCCGCATCGTCAATACCGGAGCCATGCCGGAATCTCGCTTACCAGCTCCGCGGGAGCCGACGGCTGACGGGCGAAAGCCGACAACGCGTCCCTCGCCGCCGGCGAATCGATCATCCGCAGGCCCAGCAGGGCATGTCTGCGTGTCTGCTCATGGGAACTGCGCTGCAGGATAAGGCTCAGTCGAGAGATCACGTCAGGCTGGGCAAGCTGTGCCAAAGCGACGGCAGCGCTGGATCCCGCTGGCGTACCGAGGAAGGAAAACAGAATCTCTGTTGCTGAAGGATCGGTTGCTGCAAGACGACCGATAGTGAGCATCGCCGCCGATTGTAATTCCGGTCGTTCCGCTGCCAACGACAACAGCGGGAGCCTCTGTCCGGCCCATTGCGCTCCTTCGATCACCCGGAGGGACTGCAGACCAAGCTCTGCCGGGCCAGACAAAAGCACCCCGGACAGCAGTTCTGAATCCGTCGTCTTCGAGGCCACGATCGCGGCTAGATCGTGCACGGGCATGCCATCGGCCAGGGCGCCCAGCAGTGCCGCTCGATAGGGCTGTAGCTCTGACCGGGGCGCATCCCGAAATGCCTCGATTACCCCGCGCTGCTGGTCAGCAGAAATTGTCGGGTATTGCGAGATCACGTTCGGCTGCTGGTTCCGGATGGCCCGGGCGGCCTGTTCGCGTGCCTCGTTTTCGGACCAGACCCGGTTCACGTATCTCGCGGTCACGGCAATATCGAATAACGGCCGGTACTCGCGATGCCCGTGGTCATCAGTCCAAATCAGGGTTTCGCTCCGATAGCGGGTCAGCCCTTCGACCAATTGTCGGAGGCGGTCATCCGGACGTAGCAGAGCGGCCGCCCGGAGACTCTCGTAAAGTACCCGTTCCCGCGTCGGCGGATCGATGGTCACATCCGATTTGAAACTGGCCATAAGGTTCGCGAGGCCAGCAGCGTCCTCTGATTGAACTATGGTTCGGATTTCTCCGGCACGAACCTCGAAGGCGGGTCCGGATGATGCTTTCATCGCCTGACCCAGGGGCATTGCGCCCTTTTCAGCCGCGGCGGACGCGGCGAGGACAAGCAAAACCGGTCCGATAAGGTGTTTTTGAACGCGCATTGGCTGTCCGATGGGAAACGCTCCTCTTGTAGTTTTTATGTACAGCTCCGAATCGGCGATGGAGCCGCGAACAAAAGCCTTGTTAAATTTAGTTCGTTTTGGGGCGGAATAGTTCTGTTTCCGATCGTGGCAACAGGACGAAAAGAGTCATACTTGCGACAGGAATTCGGGCGGTTGCGGCAGGGTGAACGTCCGCTGAAGCACGGAGACACCGGGGGCGCGGGAGAGGGGACGAAGTGAGTCGTGGATGCGCAATCAAACCGTTGGCAGTACTTGTCTCGGGAATTCCTGGTGGGTTCTGGGATTCCGCCAGAGGCGAAAAGGGTCTCTTCGGGCTCGCCCCATTGGCAGCCTGGATTCTCGCAATGCTGCTCGCAAGCTGTGGCCGGGGCCCAACCGTGGCGGTAAGTGATCCCGGCGTTTCTGTTGAGCTGGCCCAATTACGCAAGGCAACCCTGTCCGAGATCCGCTACCGGATTCAGCTGGATATTCCCGAGAGCGTGGATCGGAAAATCAGTGGCACCGCGCGGATCGATTTCCTATGGAGTGACGCTTCCGGCCGGGATCTGGTGCTGGATTTCAGGAACCCGGCGGAGAGGGTGGACTGGATCAAGGCCAACGGGGTCGAAGTCACGCCCGAGTTCCAGGCGGATCATATCCTCGTCCGCGCACGTGATCTGTTGCCGGAGGGCCGCAATCGAGTGACCCTGGGCATTACCGCCGGCGACGAGGCGCTCAATCGGAATCCAGGTTTTTTATACACGCTTTTCGTTCCGGACCGGGCGCACTTCAGTCTGCCAGTTTTTGACCAGCCCGACCTCAAGAGCCGTATCACCTGGGACCTGATCATCCCCCGGCGCTGGAATGCGATTGCGAATGCCCCCCTGGAGCAACGAAGTGCTGCCAGGGATTCAGCGTTTGCGGGAGATCGGGATCGGCTGATTTTTGCCGAGAGCGATCCGCTGCCGACCTATCTTTTCGCCTTCGCCGCCGGTGAGTTCGAGTCGATCCGCAGGGAAATCAACGGGCGCCGGATGGAGCTGCTCCACCGGGAAACAGACCGGGAGAAGCTGGAGCGAAATCTCGACGCCATATTCGGGCTTCATGCCACATCGCTGCAGTGGCTCGAGGATTACACCGGCCTTGAATATCCGTTCAGCAGCTTCGGTTTCGTGTTGATCCCGTCTTTCCAGTATGGAGGAATGGAACATCCGGGAGCGATCACTTACCGGGCGTCCTCCTTGTTACTGGAAGAGAACGCGACCGAGGCACAGTATCTCGGCAGAGCGTCACTGATCGCTCATGAGACTGCGCACATGTGGTTTGGCGACCTGGTCACCATGGCCTGGTTCGATGATGTCTGGACCAAGGAAGTGTTTGCCAACTTTATGGCGGCCAAGATCGTTCACCCGGCTTTCCCCGCGGTGGACCATGATCTGAGGTTTCTGCTGGCTCATCACCCGGCCGCCTACGCGGTAGATCGTACTCGCGGGGCCAACCCCATTCGCCAGGCGCTCGAGAACCTGAATCAGGCGGGAACCCTTTATGGCGCGATCATCTACCGGAAAGCCCCCATCGTCATGAAGCACCTCGAACAGCGGGTCGGCGAAGAAGATTTTCGAAAGGGAATGAGGGAATACCTGTCTCGCTATGCCTACTCCAACGCTGACTGGAATGACCTGGTCCATATCCTGGACGAGTTCGAGCCATCCGACCTTCGCGTGTGGAGCGATGTCTGGGTGGAGCAGCCGGGTCGGCCCACGATCAGTCTCCAGCGGGAGGGCGATGGGCAGCCAGGCATTGTTTTGCAGCAAACCGATCCATGGTCACGCGACAGGGTATGGCCGCAACGCCTGGAGGTGGCATTTCTCTCGGATAGCGAGAGCGATGCTCCCCGATTGCTCCATCGCGCCCAGGTCGAGCTCCGGGGAGCAAGCGTCGAAGTTCCGATACCGGCGGCGGCCCGCGATGCGAAAACCGTCTTCGTGATCCCGAACTCGGGAGGCGTGGAGTACGGCCTGTTTGAACCGGATCCCGCCTCACTGTCATTCCTCGTGGAGCGCCATGCGCAGCTGGAAGATCCGCTGCTCCGGGGAGTTGCCTGGCTGACCCTCTGGGACGCCATGCTCGAGGACCGTTTACCGCCCGAGACGCTCCTGTCGGCCGCGGTTCTGTCCATAGAGACCGAGCCGGCCGAGCAGCTTGTTTCCCGGATTCTCACGGACGTGACGCAGACGTATTGGCGTTTTCTCACCGAAAGTCAGAGGAGACGCTGGTCGGGGGTGCTGGAAGATGCCGTCTGGTCAGCCGTGGAGGCCAGTGAGACGCGGACGAGAAGAGCGGAATTCTTTACAACATACATCGAGTTGGCGTCCAGCCGGGAGGCGGTGGCCCGGATCGGACGCATCTGGTCGGGAGAAGAAGACGTGCCTGGCCTGAGCCTGTCCCAGCGGGACAGGATCGCAATGGCTCGCGTGCTGGCTCTCCATGAAGCGCCGGGCTGGCGGCAGATTCTCGACGCCCAGGCATCAAAAATTCGTAATCCGGATCGTCTGGCCGAGTTTGATTATTTGCGGGACTCGCTGGACGCGGACCCTGAGATAAGACGAGCGTTCTTCGAATCCCTGAGGGATCCGGCGAGTCGCCATCGGGAGCCGTGGGTCCTACAGGGTCTCGCGAATATCCATCATCCCCTGCGTGCACCTGCCGCGATCCCGTTGGTGCTGCCTGCATTGGAAATGCTGGAGGAGATTCAGAAAACGGGAGACATCTTTTTCCCGGCAGGCTGGTT
>Ga0111153_1138_pt1 | contig 10639 bp, 9 predicted proteins | sample DeeMarSeWOR28_12_FD_80255 | JGI IMG/M metagenome (GOLD analysis project Ga0111153, IMG submission 80255) | Gammaproteobacteria bacterium SG8_31 | reverse complement strand
ACGTTGCCGCCGGACGTGCTCAGCGTGCTGTCCTTGCTGGGCTGACCGACAAATGTGACGCTCACGCCGCCTCCGGACGTGGAAGCATCGACCGATTCCGACGCGCCCCGGATCTTGATGCTGCCGCCCGCGGTGCTGGCCTTGACGTGACCCAGGGATCGATCGATGCGTATGGAGCCGCCGGCCGTATCGGCCCGAACCCTGCCGCCCATCTCGCCGAGCCGGATGCTGCCGCCGGCGGTATCGGCGTCTACATCCTCCTGGCTCGATTCCACTTCGATACTGCCGCCGGCCGTGTCGGCGCGCACGGGACCCTTCACCCGGCCTACGGAAATGCTCCCGCCGGCCGTATCTGCGCGAACCTCGCCCTGCAGGTCGCCCACTTCGATGCCTCCGCCCGTCGTGTCCAGTCGGACGTCGTACCGGGCCGGCACCTGGGCACGGAATCGGGCTTCAAGCGTATAGTTCCTGTGCCTGTTCCCATTGTCCCGGAGGCGGCCCTTGACCCTCACGCCGCCGGATGTCTGCTCGAAATCGATTTCCAGCTTGTCGGCATCCGGACCACTCAGATCCACCTCCAGCGTCACCTTGTCGTCGGCACCGGGGGTGACTTCGATGGATCCCACGTCCGAGTCGATATCAAGGGTGCCTCCCGGCTCGACATCGAAGCTCCTGGAAATATCCGCCGCGCTGGTCACGCCGATCCACGCGAACAGAATGGTGAGGCTCAGCAGTCTTACACGCATGTTGGCTCCAAAAATTTCCATTGCCCCAATTGAGACGCTGCCGGCAACGAATTCGTTTAAAAACCTGGGCTGGTATCCTTTCGCTCGCTTGCTATCGGTCACTTTCCGCCCCAGGAGCTCGCCATGACTCTCGCAGAGCTGGTCGCCGTCTTACTAGCCGCCTGTATCGCGGTACCGGTGTTCCGCCGATTCGGATTCGGCTCAGTGCTGGGCTACCTGGCTGCGGGGATCGCCCTGGGTCCATATGGTCTCGGCCTGGTGGACGACATCGAAGAAATCCTGCACATGGCGGAATTCGGCGTCGTACTGCTGCTGTTCATCATTGGGCTGGAACTCAAGCCCGCACGCCTGTGGGTCATGCGCAAGTCCGTGTTCGGTCTGGGAACAGCCCAGGTCCTGGTGACGTCCCTCGCCATCGGCGCCTTTGCCTACTGGCTGGGCGTCGGCATCTCCACTGCGCTGGTGATCGGTCTCGGCCTGGCCCTTTCATCGACCGCGTTTGTGCTGCAGATTCTCGCCGAGAAGAAGGAACTTAACGCCGCTCACGGCCGGGCCTCCTTCGCCATTCTCCTGTTCCAGGACCTTGCGGTGATTCCGATCCTGGCATTGATTCCGTTGCTGGGCAGTCCCGCCGGACCCACCGACAGCGTTTTACTCCAGGCCTTCATTTCAGTAGCTGCCATCGCCTTTCTCGTGATCGGCGGGCGATATCTGCTGAGACCCGCCTTTCGGTACGTGGCGGCCGTCGGCGGTCAAGAGATCTTCACGGCCGCGACCCTTCTCCTGGTGGTCGGCGCCGCTTATCTGATGTACGTGGCCGGTATCTCCATGGCCCTCGGCGCCTTCCTCGCCGGGGTACTGCTGGCCGACTCGGAATTCCGTCACCAGCTCGAGGCGGAAATCGACCCGTGGGCATGTCAGCAAACCTCAGCCTTCTGATCGAAGAGCCGCTGGTGCTGCTGGCCAGTACGGCCGGGCTCCTGCTCCTCAAAACGGCTGTTCTTTTCGGGCTGGGCCGCCTGTTCGGGCTGGGAGGCGACTCACCTGCACGGATCGCGCTGACGCTTCCACAAGGCGGAGAGTTTGCATTCGTCATTTTCGGGGCCGCGGTCGCCGGCGTGATGGCCAGAGATCTTGCTGACCTGCTGATCATGGTCGTCACCATGACCATGCTGCTGACTCCGTTTCTTTTCACCGTCGGCGAGCGGATAAGCGCCACAGGCGCGCCCGGGGAACAGGAGAGGGAATTCGACGCCATCGAGGAAAAGGATCACGACGTGGTGATCGCCGGCATGGGACGATTCGGGCAGATTCTGGCCAGGATACTGCACATACGCCGCATTCCTTTCACGGCGATCGAATCGAACGCGGCCCAGGTGGACTTTATCCGGCATTTCAACGCGTCCGTCTATTACGGCGACGTGAACAATCTGGATCTCCTGCGGGCGGCGCGCGTGGAGCATGCACGGATTTTCGTGGTCGCCCTTCCGGACGTGACCGAATCGATTCGGGTCGTCACGCTGGTCAGGGAGCATTTCCCGGATGTAAAGATCTACGCCCGGGCCCGAAACCGCCACCACGCTCAGTTGCTCATTAACCTGAAGGTCGACTACCTGATTCGCGAGGCGCTTGTTTCCAGTCTGGAAATGGCGGAAGAAATGCTCCGGGCTCTGGGAGATACCGAAGAGATCGCGGAAATGACCGTCCAGCGGTTCCGGACCGCCGACGAGCGGCTTCTGGTCCGGGAAGCCGCGATCTTGCAGGACGAGAAAACTGTGATCCAGTCGGCAGAAGCCGGCTGGCGGGAACTGGAGGATCTGTTTGACGCGGACGAACTCCGGGCCGCGCGGCATGAGCGGGGTAACAACCACCCCTCATCCTGACAATCGGGGGCGGCAGGGCGTGGCGGAAGCGGGATCTGCAATTGCCGGGCCTGTGGGAGCCAGATGACTCAATTCACCAACGACTACTTTCGCGACCTCCCCCCCCGGGACAGGCGATACGACACTCCCGTGGCGGATCAGCTCGTGTTCAGGGTTTTCCCCAACGGCGTCAAGGCATGGGTCCACGTCTATCCCTGTGACGACTTTGTCCGGCGCCGCACCATGGGTCTGTTCCCGGAGATGGATTACGGAGCAGCGCTGGCCGCCCTGGAGGAGAGTCGGCGAATCGCGGACGTCGATACGCAGCAGACCCGCCGCCGCCGTCCGGTGGCCGTGCACCGCAGCCGCTATATCTTCGTGGGTCTTCTGGCCACTCTGCTGACCGCCGAAACCATTTACCTCTTTTCCCGACCGGATCAATCGCGGCAGGCACATACCCTGTCCGGCACCCAGGCTTACGGGGATCCGGCGGCATCGTCTCCGACGGGCGATATGAGGGTCACCGTGGCCCGCGCCATGCTGACGAGCGAAATCCGGGACAGGGAACCCGTGGATCGTCTGTCGGGATCTATGCAGTCCAGCGACAAAGACACGCTGACCGTCTATTTCTTTACCGAGCTTCGCGGTGGTGATGCCGGCGAAATGGTGTTGCACCGCTGGCAGCATAACGGCATCACCGTCACGGAGGTGCCCTTCCGGATCGGCGACAGCGAGCGCGGACGGGTCTTCTCCAAGCGGATCATCACGGCGGAGGATGCCGGGGACTGGATGGCCACGGTCGTGGACCAGAGCGGCCGGATTATCGAATCCCGATCGATGAAGGTCATGGCGCCACGGCCCGGCCAGGGCTGAAACCCTTAAGGCTGTACCGCCGAGCGCGGGCCCGGAGGGCGCGCGGCCGGTGCCGTTATCGATAGCGGTCGAGAATTCCCGGCAGGGCTTGTGAACCGGGGCACACCGCCTCCCAGCCGAGGCTGCTCAACGGCTGGTTCACCGTGTTGCTGAGCTGGTGCATATCGCGACCGTCCTCGTCCACATAGAGCAGTCCGGTGAGAAATTCCCCTTCCCGCAGCTTGTCCTTGATATAGGCGAAAGCCAGCCCCCGGTTCTGGGGGTCGTAATCCGGCGCCGTCTTCCGCAGCACCACACGGCTCCCGTCGTGGAGATCGATCTCGAGAGCCGCGCCGGCATCGTAATCCGCCATGATCTCGCCGGCTGGCTGGATGAAATCGGTTTCCAGCGCCGGATGATAATGCTGCCGCGTGTAGGCATAACTCTTGGTGGAGTCCTCGTGATCGTTGAAAGTGACGCAGGGGGAAAGCACATCGATAAGCGCGAAACCCTTGTGCTTCAGGCCCGCCTTGATCAGCGGGACCAGCTGGGCCTTGTCGCCGGAGAAACTCCTGGCCACGAAGGTGCTGCCCATAGCCAGGGCGGTGAGCACCGGATCAATGGGGGGCTGCTCGTTGACTTCGCCCTTCTTGGCCTTGGTGCCGACGTCTGCGGACGCCGAAAACTGCCCCTTGGTCAGCCCGTACACGCCGTTGTTCTCGATAATGTAGAGCATGTTCAGATTGCGGCGCATGGCGTGACAGAACTGTCCGAGCCCGATGGAGAGAGAATCGCCGTCCCCCGAAACCCCGATGAAATCCAGCTCCCCGTTGGCGGCATTGGCCCCCGTGGCCACGGCCGGCATCCTCCCGTGAACGGAATTGAAGCCGTGGGACTGGCCCAGGAAATAGGCGGGCGTCTTCGAGGAACAGCCGATGCCGCTGACCTTGGCGACGCGGTGGGGCTCCACCGAGAGCTCGAAACAGCACTGGATAATGGCGGCCGTGATCGAATCGTGTCCGCAGCCGGCACAGAGGGTCGACATGACGCCCTCGTAGTCACGCCGCGTCAGCCCGAGGGCGTTCTTCTTCAGGCCAGGATGGGCAATCTTGGGTTTGCGCATAAAGCTCATGCGGCGGCCCCCTCGGCAAGGGCTTCCCGAATAGCCTGGACGATGCAGTCTGAACCGATGGGAAGCCCGTCGTAATGCAGCACCGATAGCAGCTTCTCCGGATTCGTCCTCGTCTCGCTGATGAGCAGCGTGCGCAGCTGGGCGTCGCGGTTCTGCTCGATTACGAAGATCCGGTCATGGCGATCGAGGAACTCCTGCACCCGGGAGGAAAACGGAAACGCGCGCACTCGCAGATAATCCAGGCTTATCCCCTCCCGCGACAGGATCTCCAGCGCCTCCCGCACCGCTCCGTCGCAGCTTCCCACAGACAGTATCGCCATATCGCCGCGGTTCTTCTCGATGATGACCGGTCCGGGAACCAGCTCCGCGGCGGTCTCGAATTTCCTCGTGAGACGATCCATCACCTCCCGGTATTCATCCGAGTCCTCGGTATATTTGCCCTGGGCGTTGTGACCGGATCCCCGGGTGAAATACGCTCCCTTGGGATCCACGCCCGGCAGAGTCCGGTACGGAATTCCGTCCCCGTCCTGATCGAAGTAGCGCCAGAAGTGGTCCACCTGCTCCAGCTCCTCTCGACCGAGCACCTTTCCTCGATCCCACCGGTAATCGTCGTCCCACTGAAAGGCCGGGCACATCCAGTCATTCATTCCGATATCCAGGTCGGACAGCACAAAAACCGGCGTCTGGAGGCGTTCGGCCAGATCGAAAGCCGCCACGGACAGCTCGAAACACTCCGCGGGGTCCGCCGGAAACAGGATCGGATGCCGGGTGTCGCCGTGAGAGCAGTAGGCGGCGGAAACAATGTCGCACTGCTGGGTCCTCGTCGGCATACCGGTCGAGGGACCTACCCGCTGTACGTCGAAAATGACTGCGGGAATCTCGGCGTAATAGCCGTAACCGATGAACTCGCTCATCAGCGAAATACCCGGCCCGCTGGTGGGCGTAAATGCCCGGGCCCCCATCCAGCTCGCGCCCAGCACCATGCCGATGGCGGCAAGCTCGTCTTCCGCCTGGATCACGCAGTATCGATTCCGGCCCGTTTCCTCGTCCGTCCTGTGTTCCTCGCACAGGCTGCGGAATGCATCCATGAGGGATGTGGACGGCGTTATGGGATACCAGGCGCCGATCGTAGCTCCTGCATAAAGACAACCCAGGGCCGATGCGGTATTTCCGTCGATCATGATATGCCCGCGGGTCTTGTCCATCCGTTCCACCCGCATCGGCAGCGGGCAGTCGAAATGTTCCTGCGCATAGTCATAACCGAGATGGATCGCCTCCATGTTCGCGGCGGCCAGCTTCGGTTTGCCGGCGAAGGTCTCGGAAAGAAGTTCCTTGATGATCTCCAGATCGATATCCAGAAGCGCGGCCAGGGCTCCCGCGTAGGCGATGTTTTTCATCAGGATCCGCGCCCTGACCCCGTTGAATTGCTCGTTGCACATTCTGGCCAGCGGGATACCGAAAATCGTCACATCCTCGCGCTGCAACTCGTGGCTTCTCGGCCAGGTCGAATCGTAGATCAGCACGCCGCCGGGAGAGACCTCGGCCAGATCCTGCCGGTAGGTTTCCGCATTCATCGCAACCATGATGTCGACCCGACCGGATCGCGCGATGTGACCTTCCCTGCTGAGCCGGATTTCGTACCAGGTCGGAAGTCCCTGGATATTCGACGGAAAGAAATTCTTGCCGACGACCGGCACACCCATCCTGAAGATGGATTTCATCAGCAGGCTGTTGGCGCTGGCAGAGCCGGTACCGTTGACGTTCGCCAGCTTGATGACGAAGTCGTTTACGCGCTGCGTAACTTGCGGCTCCGGCATTCCTCTTCCTCGTTTTTGGCGTAAGGAAATGCGAACTTCGACTTCTGCATGTCCCAGGCGGCGGTGGGGCAGCGCTCTGCACACAATCCGCAGTGAACGCAGAGATTCTCGTCCTTGACCATGACCCGGGCCGTGTGCTTCAGGGGACCGGACACGAACAGCTGCTGATCCGGGTTCTCGGCCGGCGCCTTGAGCCTTTTTCTGAGATCTTCCTCGGGCCCGTTACGGGTGATGGTCAGGCAGTCGGTCGGACAGATATCGATGCAGGCGTCGCACTCGATACACAGGTGGTCGGTGAAAACCGTCTGGATGTCGCAGTTGAGGCAGCGCTGAACCTCCTCGAAGGTCTGCTCCGGGGAAAATCCCAGCTCTACCTCGATGTTAAGCCTCTGGAACCTTTCCTGGAGACTCACGTGGGGCACCAGCCTCCGCTCGGTCGGGTTGTAGTCGTTCTTGTACGACCACTCGTGTATGCCCATCTTGCGGCTGGAAAGATTCATCGACACCGGCAATCGCTCGTCCACGGGCCGTCCCTGGCAGTGCCTGTGGATGGAGACGGCCGCCTGGTGGCCATGCTCCACTGCCCAGATAATGTTCTTGGGACCGAAGGCAGCGTCACCACCGAAAAACACTTCCGGACGGGAAGACTGAAATGTCGTCTCATCCACCAGCGGAACGTCCCATCGATCGAATTCGATTCCGAGATCCCGCTCTATCCACGGGAAAGCATTATCCTGCCCGATGGCCAGCACCACGTCGTCACAGGGTATGAATTTCTCTCCGGTCACCCGCTGCTCCAGGATGCGCCCGTCTTCGCCCACGTCGTATTCCATGACTTCGAAATTCATGCCGGTCAGGCGACCATCCTCCAGGACGAACTCCCTGGGAGAATGGTTGACGACGATCTCCACGTTTTCCTCCTCGGCGTCCTCGAGTTCCCACTCCGATGCCTTGAAAAAATCACGTGGCTTGCGGGCCATGACCTTGACGTCCGTGGCGCCCAGCCGGAGAGACGTTCGGCAACAGTCCATGGCGGTGTTCCCGACACCGATAATGAGCACCCGGCTGCCGATTTTTTCGACGTGATCGAAGGCCACCGATTCCAGCCAGTCGATGCCGATGTGGATGTTGTCGGCCGCTTCATCGCGACCGGGCAGCTGAAGATCCTTGCCGCGAGGGGCGCCGCTGCCCACGAATATGGCGTCCCAGCCCTCGTCCAGCATCTGGCGCAGACTGTCCACCCGATGCCCGAGCCTCAGGTCCGCGCCCATGTCGAGAATGACGCCGATCTCGCCGTCCAGCGTTTCTGCGGGGAGCCTGAAAGCCGGGATATTGGAACGCATCAGCCCGCCCGGAGCTTCCAGCGCCTCGAATATCGTCACCTGGTAGCCGAGCGGCAGCAGGTCATTGGCGACCGTCAGGGAGGCCGGCCCGGCTCCGATGCACGCCACCCGTTTGCCGTTGCCGATTTCGGGGATCACCGGAAGACGGTCGGTAAATTCGCCCTTCAGATCCGCGGCGACCCGTTTCAGCCGGCAGATCGCCACCGGCTTTTCCTCCACCCGCCCCCGCCGACAAGCGGGCTCACAGGGACGATCGCAGACACGGCCCAGGATGCCGGGAAACACATTGGATTCCCGGTTGACCATGTAGGCATCAGTGAACCGGCCCTGGGCAATCAGCCGGATGTACTCGGGGACGTCCGTGTGGGCGGGGCACGCCCACTGGCAATCCACAACCCGGTGGAAATACTCCGGGTTGGAGGTATCGGTAGGCTTCATCGGCGTCCGGGCGCGCGTCGCCGCATCGCCGCGCTCTCCTCCTGTGCGACCGTTGTGCTCGATCGTCGGAGGCCTACTTTAACCCTTCACCCGGGAATTACAATGCCCGCATTAACCGTGTCGGGGCCGGCGCGACTCAGCTGCCGTGGCCCTGGCTGATGTCGAGGAATTCGACTCCCCGGAGAAGTTTGCGAAAACCGGTACGATCCACGTGGACAAGCTCCTCGTGATCGCCAGCCTCGAAGTAGACGTCGTCCTTGTCCATGAGAGCCCGGTCGACGACGGTTGGCACCCGGTAATCAGGCCCCAGCGGCGGCACCGCTCCCTGCTCGCAATCGAAGAACACTTTGCCCAGTTCCTCCTCAGTCATGAGCTCCAGACCCGGGCGGTGGAGCAGTGAGCGCAGCCTCTCCAGATCGAGAACACGGTTGGCAGGCATGACGGCCAGCAGCGGTCCGAGGCCGTCCTTGAGCGCGACAGCCTTGGCCAGCTCGCCCTCGGCGACCTGCGCCTTGTGTGCGGTTTCCGCGCTGGTGGAACTGTGCTGATGTCGCAGTATCTCGAAATCCACCTTGCTCAGCGTCAGTGCGAAATCAACGGTATCGGCGATGCCCATGGCGACCCTCTTTCGTATTGTTTTTCCGATGCGAATTTGTGCCTGTTCAAAGTATAGACCGACCCGCCCGGCGAGGGTTATTCGGCCGGGACCGGTGAGCTGACCGACCGCGATTCACCAGGGAATCGGGCTGCCGTCCCACGCAAAGAAACCTCCGCTGTCCTCGGGGCCCAGACCGTCGACGACCTCCAGCAGCCGGGCGGCAGAGTGATCGGCCGTGAAAAGCTGCTTATCCGGCACGCCGGCCTGAAAGGGAGATGACAGGGCGGTGTCTACCGTCCCCGGGTGCAGCGCGGTCACTATCGCCGCCGGGACTCGCCGCCCGAGCTCGATGGAGACACATCGCAGAAACTGGTTGAGCGCCGCCTTCGATGCCCGGTATGCATACCAGCCGCCCAGACGGTTGTCGCCGATGCTGCCCACCCGGGCCGAAATGGCGGCAAATACTGACCGCTCCCGACGCGGCAGTAGCGGCGCAAGATGCTTGGCGATCAGCAGGGGGCCGAAGGCGTTGACGGCAAAAACCCGGGCAAGATGCGCGGGCGAAATATCCTCGAGCCTGCGCTCCGGCCGGATATCCTCGCCGCTATGGAGGATTCCCGTGGCGCAGATGACCAGCCGCAGCGGCTTGTCGAGTTCGCATATGTAGCCTGCCAGGCCCTCGATGGAACGCTCCTCCAGCAGGTCCACCGACCGGATACGAACGGAAGCCCCGTCAACGCCCCGCGGGTCACCGGAGCGACTGGTCAGCACCACCCCGTCGAAACGGCCGCTGGCGGCGATACGGTTTGCCAGCGCGGAGCCGATACCGCCCGCACCGACCACGACCGCGATGCCGCCCTCGGCGAACGAAGAGAGCGGAAGGACATCCTGCATTGCTGTTCTCCGAAAGAATGCCGGGCAGTTCGCAACCGGTGCGCCGACGGATTCCCGGGTGATCTCAATCAAGCCCCGCTGTGCTAGCCTTGCGGCCAGCCATGAAAACGCTTCTGGAAAAGTTTCGCGGCGGCATGGAAGGGTTTCGGGAGCGCTCGCGCCAGAAGGCCTTCCTCGAAGTCGTGATGGCGGGCACCGCGCTGGTTGCCTGTGCCGACCGTGACGAACGATTGTCGGAGCTGGTCGCCCGGGATCGGATACTCTCCAGGCTGGCGGAGATCCTGCCGTTCAATACGCGGGATGCGATCGCTCTTTACGAGCGGTATGCCCGCCGCCTGGATGACCAACCCGAGGCCGGCCGACGGGAGGTCCTCGAGAAAATCCCATCGGCCATGCCGACCGCGACTTCAGCGCGCGGGAACGCAGCGTGGTCGAGGAGATCTGTCGTCAGGTGGGCCTCGATCCGGCAGAACTCGGGGTCTATGACATCTGACGCGCGCGACGGCGGGCGCCACCCGGATCTCTGCTGGCACACCACTTCCGCCGCGGATCGAGGAACGACGAGGAGACGGTGTCAGGCCTTCCACGAGTGTTCAGCAACCCCCGGGGCTCGAGCGCCAGCGTAAAAAAGCCCGGGCCGAGGCCCGGGCAAGGGCTTGCGGCGATCGGTCGTGGCCCGGCCGGGCATTGTCGGGCAGACGGCCGCATGGGAGTTGCCTGTTTGCGGTGGCTGGAGACGGGTCGAACAAACACCGTTGCGACCTCGCCAGATCGGAAGACTATTCGGTCCGCGTTACGGGAAAGTGACGAAAGGCATCCTCCCGCCCGAATGAATGCCGTGGCCGACACCTGCCCGATCTCGAGGCACCGAGATGCTCTTCGCGGACCTGTCATCGGGTAAACTGCGCCCAGACATCCTTCGGCTGACACCCACAAAGTGGCCATCTGTCCCATGGC
>Ga0111153_1130_pt1 | contig 10759 bp, 7 predicted proteins | sample DeeMarSeWOR28_12_FD_80255 | JGI IMG/M metagenome (GOLD analysis project Ga0111153, IMG submission 80255) | Gammaproteobacteria bacterium SG8_31 | reverse complement strand
TTGCGCCACCAGTTCCGGGGCTTCCTCTGCGACCCGCTGCATATAGCGGCTGTACTTCGCATGCAGCACACGACCCGGTACTTTGTCGCCGGCACGCAGACCGTCACGGCGCATCTCGGGGCGCTTCCTGAGCATCTCCTCGGTCACCGTGAATTCCTCGACCATGATCGGGGCCGGGCCCTTCTCCCGGGCCAGATCCAGCGCGGTCTCCCATCCGGCCAGAGCCAGTTCCCGGGCAACCTTCTCGGTGAACTCGGCAGACTTCTTCGAGCCGTACTTCATGCCCATCAGGGTCAGGGTGGATCCCAGTCCGAGGAAACCCATGCCGTGACGACGCTTCCGGAAAATCTCATCCTGCTGCTGCTCCAGCGGCAGGCCGTTGATCTCGACCACGTTGTCCAGCATCCGGGTGAACACCTTCACCACATCACGGAACAGGTCCCAGTCGAAACGGGCCTCGTCCGTGAATGGATCGACGACGAAGCGCGTCAGGTTGACGGAGCCCAGCAGGCAGGAACCGTAAGGCGGCAACGGCTGTTCGCCGCAGGGATTGGTAGCCCGGATGTTCTCGCAGAACCAGTTGTTGTTCATCTCGTTGACCCGATCGATCAACACGAACCCGGGTTCGGCAAAGTCGTAGGTGGAGGACATGATCACGTCCCACATGCGGCGGGCCGGGACTGTCTTGTAGATCTTGCAGGCGACCCTTCCCCGGTCATCGACCACGTAGTCGTTGCGTGCGGGCCACTCGCGCCAGACGACCTGGCCCTCGTCCTCCAGGTCTATGTTTTCCAGTTCCACTTCCTTCGGCTTGGCACGGATGAACTCCATGGCGTCCGGATGACCCACGTCGAAAGTGCCCATCTGGGCCCCCCGGCGCCCTCCGGCGGAGGACACCGTGAAACACATCTTGTCGTAGATATCCATGAACGACAGAGGGCCCGAGGTGTAGGCGCCGGCGCCTGACACATAGGCCCCGCGCGGCCGCAGCGTCGAGAACTCGTAGCCGATCCCGCAACCGGCCTTGAGGGTCAGGCCGGCTTCGTGCACTTTTCCGAGGATCGCGTCCATGGAATCGCCGATAATTCCGGAAACGGTACAGTTAATGGTGGAGGTGGCGGGCTTGTAGGCCAGGGCCCCGGCGTTGGACATGATGCGCCCGGCCGGAATAGCCCCGTTACGCAATGCCCAGACGAAACGCTCGAACCACTCGTCGCGTTTCTCTTCTTCCTCCACGTCAGCGAGGGCCCGCGCCACGCGCTGATAAGTGTCATCCATCGTCCTGTCGATGACAGTTCCGTCCTTGGCCACCAGCCTGTACTTCTTCTCCCAGATATCGACCGAAGCCGACTGGAATGGAATATCTGCAACTGAAGTGGCTGAAACCATCTCCCTAAGCGCGCGCTTCATTGACTTTTATCCCCCACGTCATTCCTTGTTCTATAGACGAGAATCAGTTTTTTTGGGAAAACAGGGCCGGTCTCGGGTACACGACCCAAGGCCCTTCTTCCTCCAGGGAAACGCCGATAGCCCGTTTATCGGCAAACACAATATCTTGTGCGAGTGTAGGTAGATTATGCTTGCGCCAGCTGAGTGTCAAGGCATATCACGAATTTTTTTCAATAAAATATTACAAGCAAAAACAAATACTTGAATGATTAACGTAGAATATTTATAGGTTTTTTCTCTCATTCCAGCAGATTTGCCTTACATGATGCACCACAAGATATTGTGCTTCTGCATATATAGGCACGGACGCATTTTCGGGCGTCTCGGAGGGGGCAGAAGTGCAGTTATTTTCAAAAAAATCCCCCTTGAAATGCCCTGTCCCGCCCTTATCTACAGTTCACAAGCCAATTGAGATTTTCCACAAGGGTTTCTTGACCCGGGAGGTTTGAAATGCTCGTGAGATATGATCCCTGGTCGCTTGTCGACCGTCTCCAGGGGGACCTGGACAGACTGGCCGGGCAGAGGGCCCGCGTGCTGGACGACGAAACGGCCGGCGCCACCACGGACTGGGTTCCGGCCGTGGACATCAAGGAGGAGGACTCGCGCTTCCTGATCCAGGCAGATGTCCCTGGGGTGGAACCCAAGGATATCGAAATCACCATGGAGAACGGCGTGCTGACACTCCGGGGCCGCCGGGAAAGCGAGTCCCGCGCTGAAAAGGACGGGTATCGCCGGATAGAGCGCGTCACCGGCCGGTTCTTCCGGCGGTTTACGCTTCCGGATACGGCGGATGCCGAGGCTATCGAGGCCAAGTTCAATAACGGGGTTCTCGAGGTCAGCATTCCGAAACTGCCCAAGGTCCAGCCGCGAAGGATTAACGTGCAGGTGAGTTAAGGTTCGCCTGCGACCCCAGCCAGGGATGGCGCATCTAGGAATACGGCGGGCGGAAGTTTCCGCCCGCCTTTTACCTGTCCGGCCCACGGAACTACCGTGGACGGAGCGCGGGCAGGGCCATCAAAAACAGGGTAATAGAGACATGACACATTCCCTAAGACTGACGTGGATATCGCTGCTGTACGGCGCGCTGCTCGCGGCGACTCCTGCCCATGCAGCCCTGCCATCGCAGGTCGGTGACCAGGAGATGCCCACGCTCGCGCCCATGATCGAACGTATCGCTCCAGCGGTGGTCAATATCGCCACCAGCGGCAGCGTCGAGGTCCAGTCTTATCGCAATCCTTTTATGGACGATCCCTTTTTCCGGCGTTTTTTCGAGATGGAGCCGGATCAGCCGCAGCGAAGACGCACCCAGAGCGCGGGCTCCGGGGTGGTCGTCGACGCGAAGCAAGGCTACATCGTGACAAACGCACACGTCATCGAGAACGCCGACGAAATTACGGTAACGCTGCAGGACGATCGGACTTTTTCTGCCGAGATCATCGGCACCGATCCGGCCTCGGATATCGCGGTGATCAAGATAGACGCGTCCGGCCTCACGGATATCGAGATCGCAGACTCCGAACAGTCCAGGGTCGGTGATTTCGTGGTGGCGATCGGCAATCCTTTCGGGCTCGGCCACACGGTGACCTCAGGCATTATCAGCGCCCTGGGGCGAACAGGGCTGAATCGGGACAATTACGAGGATTTCATACAGACCGACGCCTCGATTAACCCCGGCAATTCCGGCGGTGCGCTGGTCAATCTCCGCGGAGAGCTGATCGGCGTCAATTCCGCAATCCTGACCCGCAGCGGCGGCAATATCGGTATCGGTTTTGCCATCCCCTCCAATATGGTGACAGCCGTTATGGAACAGCTGCTGGAGTTCGGCGAGGTTCGCCGGGGCCTGCTCGGCGTGAACATATACACCGTGACTCCGGATATTGCCGAAGCCTACGGGGTCGAGGAAATACAGGGCGCCCTGATTTCCCAGGTGGTCGCCGGCTCGGCGGCAGAACAGGCCGGGCTGCAGGCGGGCGATATCATCACGGCCGTGAACAGCGAACCGGTCAAGAGTGCCGCCGAGCTCCGAAACGCCATCGGCATGCTCAGAATTGACGAGAAAGTGAAGATCCAGTACGTCCGCGACGGCAAGACCTTCACCACGACGGCGAAACTTGGCGAACAGGAGGTCCAGGAACAGGTCTCGGCGGCCGATATCCATCCGGGGCTCGAGGGCGCGGAGCTTGCCGACTCTGATCCCGGAAATCCGGAAATGGGCGGCAGACCCGGCGTTTTCGTGCTGTCCGTGGAGCCTGGCAGCCCGGCACATCAGCGGCAGCTGCGGGCGGGTGACGTCATCGTCGCCGTGAATCGCACTCGGGTCACGTCTGTGGCGGACTTCCGCGAAGCGGCTCAGGGTAGCCCGTCGCTTCTTCTCAGCATCCGCCGTGGGAATACCACGCTGTTGCTGCCGATTCGGTAGCGAGTTAGCCGTCCGGTAGCGGACAGGCGCGGATTGACGACGGCGGACCGGTGAACCGGTCCGCCGTTTCTTTAACCGGCCACCATCCGGATGCCCATCACGACGAGAAGAAGCGCGAAACCTTTTCGCAATCTGCCCACAGGCAGGGTGTGAGCGAGCCGGGCGCCAAGGGGGGCCGTAAGGATGCTGGCAAGAGAAATGCCTAACACGGCGGGCCAGAGAATATAGCCGGTGGACCACCCGGGTCCTGGCACGCCCCAGCCGACCAGAGCGAATCCTGCAGCTGCGGAAAGTGCCGCCGGCAGCGTGCAGGCGGCCGCGGTTCCGACGGCGCTTCGCAGCGGGACGTCCGCCCAGAGCAGGAACACGACAGTCATGACGCCTCCTCCGATGCCTGCCAGGGCAGAAATCGTTCCGATCAGCGACCCAACCACGAAAGTCGCGACGGGACCGGGGAGTTGCCTGCCGCCCGGCGGCCGGTAACCGAGAATGGTGTAGAGCGCGATCGCGATTACCAGTATCCCGAAGCTTACCTGCAGGCTCCGATTCGCCAGAGCATCGGCAATCACCGCTCCCGCCAGCCCGCCGGCCACGATCCCGGGAACCAGCCGGCGAAAAGCGCTCCACACCACGCCGCCCCTGGCATGGTGGGCGCGAGCCGATGAGAAGGCCGTGAATACTATGACGGCGAGAGAGGAGCCGAGGGCAAAATGCATCCGGCTTTCCGGCGGCACCCCAAGATCGAAAAGCGAGAACAGCAGATTGAGCGCCGGCACGATCACCAGACCGCCGCCGATGCCGAATAACCCGGCGAGGAACCCGGAAAGGACACCAATCAGCGGGAACAAAAGAAACGGACCAATGTCTGTCATCGAAACCGGCACCAATGGGTCGGGTCCCGCTACCCGCGGGTAGCCGACGTTGAAACTATCTTTCCGGTGACCATAATCGTGCTTCCGTGGCTCCCGTGTGCATGAAACCTAGCAGATCGCTGTCGTCGGCGTATCCCCCTGCGCTGCTGCTCGTGTTCGCCCTCATGACGCTGCTGGCCTGTGCACATTCCGGCGCGGCGCTGGGCTCAGAGGAGCGTCTGCAAGCACAGAGAGTCGCTTTCAAAAAAGCGCTGCCAAAGGCCGAGGCAGGCGACTGGAACAGCGTCCGCCCTTATCTCGACCTGCTCCAGGACTATCCCCTGCGCCCCGATTTGTCCGCCGCCTGGCTGCGCAGCAGTCTGGGACCGGAGACGGACGCCGAGGTGCGGCGGTTTCTGGACCAGCACCCCGACCTCAGTTTTACCAGAGACCTTCGTTATCAATGGGCGCAGTCGCTGGCCAGGCGCCGGGCCTGGTCACCGTTTCTCGAACTCTACGACGCCTATTACCGGGAAGCCGGTGACACTGGCCTGGACTGTATGGCCCTCAGGGGCCGAATCGCCGCCGGGATGTCAGATGACGTAGAGCAAATGGGTATCCGGATCTGGATGTCCGCCTACAGTCGGCCGAAGGAGTGCGATCCTCTGTTCGAGCACCTGTCGGAACAGGGGATGCTGACAGCCGAACGTCGGCGACAGCGTATCCGTCTCGCCCTCGAGGCTGGCCAGATACGTCTGGCCCGGTATCTTGCGCGACCGCTTTCCGACGAGGATCGGAGCAACATCGACCGCTGGGTGGCCATGCGGACCGACCCGGCCAGAGAGCTGGCGGCAAAATCCCGTTTCGGTAATTCCGAAGACGACCGGGACCTGGTGGCATACGGCTTTCGCCGACTGGCCCGGCTCGACGCGCCGCAGGCGACTGTGCTTTGGGAACGTTACGATGACTTTCCCATGCCGGGCGACTATCGCCTTGCCATCGAACGCGACATCGCGCTGAGCCACGCCCGGCGTTTTCTCCCGGGAGCACGGTCATTGATCGATCGCCAGGCGGCCGGCGATCCCGATCCCATCGTTGCCCAGTGGCGGATCCGGCTGGCTATCCGGGAACTGGACTGGGCAGGCGCGCTCAACGCCCTGGACGGCTTGTCCGCCGATGAAAAGGAAAGAACCATCTGGACCTACTGGCGCGCCAGGTCCCTGGACGGGGTCGGCGACAGCGATGCCGCCGCAGACATTTATTCCACCCTGGCCGGCGAACGGCACTACTACGCGTTTCTCTCTGCGGACCGGCTGGGCCGGGCGTACGATTTTGGCCACCGGCCGGCGGAACCGGACGAGGCCGTCATCGATAGCCTCGCATCCCGTGCCGACGTCATTCGAACCCGGGAACTGTACATGACCGGACTGTACGGCCGCGGCCGTATCGAATGGCGGCGCCTGCTGGATCGGCTCAGCGATAAAGAACGAGCGCAGGCGTCGATTCTCGCGTCGCGCTGGGGATGGTACTCGCAGGCGATCATTACCGCATCCGGCACCGATCTGCACGACGATCTCGATCTCCGGTTTCCCACCCCCTGGAAAGAGTCCTTTGTCGCCCTGAGCAGGAAGGTATCGCTGGAACCCTCTTTCGCATACGGCGTGGCGCGGAGCGAGAGCCTTTTCATGTCCGATGTGGCGTCCGGTGCAGGGGCCGTGGGCCTCATGCAGCTGATGCCCGCCACCGGTAAACAGACAGCAAGGGTAGCGGGCATTTCCTATCGCGGGACTTCGACGCTGATGGACCCGGAAAGCAATATCACTCTGGGCACGACTTACCTCGGAAACATGTTGCGGCGCTTCGGAAACAATCCGGTACTGGCCGCCGCGGCGTATAACGCCGGTCCACGCCGGGTATCGACCTGGCTGCCGACCGAAAGGCAGTTGCCTGCGGATGTGTGGATCGACTCCATGCCGTTCAGGGAGACGCGGCGTTATGTCCGCCGGGTGCTGGAAAGCGACACGGTTTTCGACTGGCGCATGGACGGCCGGCACCGAACGCTCTCGGAGCGGATGCCGCCGGTTCGGCCGGATTCGGAGAACGACGGCAACTGAAGGTCGTTGCACTATAATCGCGTCCCTTCGCGGTCTTCTGCATACGGAACTCATCCCCATGCAAACCCAGTTCCAGGGACGACGGATCTGTCTACTCGGCGGGTCCGGTTTCCTCGGAAGGCATGTGGCGGCCCGGCTGGTCGCCCGCGGCCACGAGGTCGTCGTTCTGACGCGGGCCCGGCATCGCAACCGGGACCTGCTGGTCCTGCCGACCCTGCGGCTCGTGCAGGGGAATCCGCTGAACGATTCGGATCTCGAGTCCGCCATCACCGGTGCCGACGCCGTCGTGAATCTCGTGGGCATCGTCAACGAGAAAGGCAGACACGGCGGCGGATTTCAGCGCATCCACGTGCGGCTGGTGGAGCGGGCCCTGGCCGCGTGCCGCTCGGCGGGGGTCAGGCGTTTTATCCAGATCAGCGCCCTGAAGGCCGGTGAGAACAGACCCAGCCACTATCTCAGATCCAAAGGACAGGGAGAGATCAGGGTGCGCGAGAGTGGTCTCGACTGGACGATCATGCAGCCTTCCGTGATTTTCGGACCGGAAGACCGGTTCTTTAACCGGTTTGCCCGGATGCTGCGAGTATTACCGGTCCTGCCTTTGGCGCGCGCCCACGCGCGACTCGCGCCGGTCTGGGTGGGTGATGTCGGGGAGGCTGTTCTCCGGGCGCTGGAGTCCGGGGATGCTGTCGGGCAGACCTATCAGCTTTGCGGGCCCCGGGTGTATTCACTCCGCGAGATCGTACGACTGGTCGGAACGATTACCGGCCATCCGCGGCCGATACTGCCGCTGCCGCCCACCCTGGGCAGGCTGAAGGCAATCGTCATGCAGATGCTCCCCGGCAAGCCCTTTTCAATGGACAATTATCTCAGCCTGTCGGTCCACAGCATCTGCGAGAGCGGCGCTCCCGGGCTGGGCAGTCTCGGAATCACGCCCACCGGCCTGGAAAACGGGCTGAGCCGATACCTCCGGGTCTCGGCGGATTAGCGGACCCGAAATGGCTGCCGACCGCCCGGGATTCTCGGAGATGGCCAGCAGCGCCTCAATTTCCAGCGTTCTTTCCTCCGCCGGTAAGGCACCCAGCGCGGCGCACTCCTGGTAAAAGACGTCCAGGTCTCCGCCGGCGCGGCGAAAAAGCTCTCTGAATGCCGGCACCAGTCTCGCGTAGGTACTGACCGGGACCAGCCGGGCGTTGTTCAGATCGGAGTCGAACCAGGCGTCGAACCCCGCATAGCCGTTCCAGGAGGCTTTCAGGGCCCGGTAGCGTTGCCGGAGAGTCTCGAAGGCCTGCTTCTTCTCTGCCCGCATCGCCTCTTCCGGCTCGTCCCGCCCATAGATTGCGGCCAGCTCTTCCCGGGTCTGCTTGAGCAGAGAGTTGAAAGCAGCCCGGCGGGATCTGTGCAGACGGTATTGCGCCAGCGCCTCCATATCTGCCTTCCCGGACAGCCAGCGCTCGACGCCGATGTCCTCCACCGTGCTGGCGAAGGCCTCATTGAAGGCAGAATCGCCCTTCACGTACAGCTGCTGATGCGCAAGCTCGTGGAAAATGGTCGCGACGACGCCTACGTCCCCACTGCGGAGCATGGTGCTCAGCACCGGGTCGTCAAATCGACCGAGAGTCGAATAGGCGATGGCGCCGCCGACGAAAACGTCCCACCCCTCCTGCCTCAGCCCGTCGGCATAGCGGCGGCCCTGGTCTTCGTCGAAATATCCCCGATACACAACGCAGCCGGCCACGGGGAAACACCACCGTCGTGGTTCGACGGAGAATTCGGGCGCGGCAAAAACGTTCCAGACCACATACTGGCGGTCGAGATCCACGTAGGTCCTGTAGCTGTCGTTGTCCGGCAAGGCGAGCTCCCGGGCGGCGAATTCCCTGGCCTCGGTGATGAGCCGCAGACGGTCCGCCAGTTCCGGAGGCGTGGAAGGATCGGCCAGCACCTCGTCGATCGGCCGTCGCTCGGACATGAGATCCAGGTGGCCGGTCACGGCCTGGAAGTAGAAACCGCCGCAGCCAGCGGCGGTCAGCAAAGACAGCACGATAACCAGTCCGGCGCAGAGTCTCATGGCGGGATTACATTAGCACGCGGCGAACGACGCTCCACACGCTAGAATCCTTTCCCATGGAGATTTATCTCGTGGGCGGCGCAGTAAGGGACGAACTGCTGGGCCTTCCCGTTGGCGAACGGGACTGGGTCGTGGTCGGCGCCACGCCGGAAGAAATGACCACCGCGGGTTTTCGACCGGTTGGGCGTGATTTCCCGGTCTTCCTTCACCCGGATACCGGCGAGGAATACGCGCTCGCCAGAACGGAGCGAAAGACGGGCCGCGGGTACCGGGGTTTCCAGGTCCACGCATCGCCGGACGTCACGCTCGAGCAGGACCTGGCTCGGCGTGATCTGACCGTCAACGCCCTGGCCAGGGATACATCCGGGCACCTGATCGATCCCTACAACGGCGCGCGGGACCTGACCGATCGAATCCTCCGGCATGTATCGCCCGCCTTCGTCGAAGACCCGGTCCGGGTTCTCCGGGTGGCGCGATTCGCGGCCCGCTTCCGGGAAGAGGGGTTCCGGGTGGCGCCGGAAACCATGGACCTGATGAGGGAAATGGTGGCCGCCGGCGAAGTCGACGCCCTGGTCCCGGAACGGGTCTGGCAGGAGACCCGGCGAGCCCTGGAGACGGATCGGCCCGATGTCTTTATCGAGACGCTGCGCTCCTGCGGTGCACTGGTCAGGATTTATCCGGAGATCGACCGCCTTTTCGGCGTACCGCAGCCGGCCCGCTGGCACCCGGAAATCGATACCGGCGTTCACCTGCTCATGGTGATGCGGGAAGCCGCGCGCCTTACATCCTCATCCCGCGTGCGCTTCGCCGCGCTGGTCCACGACCTGGGCAAGGGCGCAACGCCGACGGACAGGCTTCCGGGACATCGCGGCCACGAGGAGAAAGGAGCCGAAATGGTGGCCGAAATGGCGGCCCGCCTGAGAATCCCCAACGAATTCCGGGATCTGGGAATTCTGACGGCACGGTACCATGGCCTCGCCCACCGGGCCCTGGAGCTGCGGCCCGGCACTGTGCTCCGGCTGCTCGAACGGGCGGATGCGCTCAGGCGACCGGAGCGATTCGCGGAATTTCTCCTGGCGTGTGAGGCGGACATGCGGGGTCGGAAAGGCTTTTCGGAGCGACCGTATCCCCAGGCTTCGTTACTCGCTTCGTGCCTGACCGCCGCCGCCGAAGCACCCACCCCCGATCCGGGCGGCCTGTCTGGGGAAGAAGTGGGCCGGCGACTGAGAGAAGCCAGACTGAAGGCGATCTCCGACCTTCTGGACTCTCGTCGCCCGCCTCCCTCAGCGAAAGTAAAGGACGATTGCGGCAGCGAGTAGCAGCCGATACACGGCAAACGGCATCATGCCGATACGCCCCAGGAAAGACAGGAACCAGCGGATGGTCAGATAGGCGACCAGGGCGGACACCGCGGTGCCGATGGCCAGGGCGGTCCAGTCGGCCGGTTGCGGACTCTCGACGAGGCGAACGGTCTCCAGTGCCGAGGCCGCCAGAATCACCGGAATCGCGAGCAGAAAGGAAAAGCGGGCGGATGCCTCCCGCGTCAGTCCCAGTAGCAGTCCGGCCGTCATGGTGATACCGGACCGGGACGTCCCCGGGATCAGGGCCAGAGCCTGGATCAGGCCGATAATGATGACGTCTGACCAGCCGAGGGAGTACTCGTCCCTCTCCTTTCGGCCCCGGATGTCGGCAAGCCAGAGCAGGACACCGAAGCCGGCCGTCGTCGCCGCCACCAGCATGGGCGAGCGGAGGTAGGCCTCCACGGGCCCGGCCACAAAAAAACCGGCGATGGCAACGGGAACGGTGCCCCAGATCACGGCCCAGGCCATCCGCGAGTCGGCGGTGCCCTTGCCCCCGGCGA
>Ga0111153_1139_pt1 | contig 10902 bp, 2 predicted proteins | sample DeeMarSeWOR28_12_FD_80255 | JGI IMG/M metagenome (GOLD analysis project Ga0111153, IMG submission 80255) | Gammaproteobacteria bacterium SG8_31 | reverse complement strand
TGAGCCGGTCCGAGAGCCCGAGCAGGAGCTCGCCCTGGATGAGGCCCGCCAGGTTGATATTGAAGGCGTTCTTCTGCCTGAGCTTTTCAGCGTCCTGGCCGTGGTAGCAGATGAGGTAGTCGCTCCATTCCCGGATCAGGCGCACGCCCTCGGAGGCCTGCGCCAGGTAGTGCAGGTATTCGTCCGCGCCCTTCTGCGCCGGCAGTCCGGCAAAGAGGCCGGCCTGCTTGATCATGGCGCGGCCCGTGAGGTACTGGAACACACCCGCTTGGGCCAGGTTCCTGTCATCCCGGGTCATGTAGCCGCGCAGGCGGTTGAACTCCAGCGCCTGGTAGATGTCGGAGGCGGAGATGTCAACGGCCAGACCGATATCAGGGATATTGACCGTGATACCGACGCCGCTGTCCCACAGGGTCTCGTTCTCAAGGCGGGCGATGCTTCCGTAGAGGGAGGAGGCGCGGGCGTAATGCGCCTGCTTGTCGTTATCGTGCACGCTTTCATGGCCGAGCTGCTGATAGAGATCCCCGAGGACGAGGATGCCTTTGGCAATGGAGAAATAGTCGGGCTTGGAGGGATAGGAGCGGTTAAATTCCACCGCCTGGAAGCTGTTGAGGGCGCCCGCTGCCAGGCGGATGCCTTCCTGGTACTCGAACTCGGTCAGGCCCTTGCTCTGCGAATAGAGCTCGGCGGTGGTCAGGTCCAGCACGGCCAGGCTGTAGTCAGAGGCGGCTCTCTTTATCTGCCGGCCCCTGTCCACCGTGGCCTGCATGGCGATGCGCTGCTTGAACTTTTCGGCGACCTCCAGAGCGTCGGAGATCTTTTGCTCCTTGTCCGCGCCCGTGCTCCCCAGCACTTTTTCCGCGTAAATGGAGAAGAGCAGGATGGCGTTGTTCCAGTAATGCTTGAAATCCCCGGCGCGCAGGTGCCAGTAGATCGTTTCATTGATCTCCCGGACCCGGGCAAGCCCGGGGTAGCGGCGGTCGAACTCGGCCGGGGAGTAGCGGTAGGCCGCCGGGTCAAGCACGGTGTTGGGCGGGACGTTCCCCAGGGCGTCCAGTACCATTTCCAGGTCCGCGAGAAACAGATCGCCATTCTCAATCGCTTCCGCGACCAGGGCGCGGGAAAGGTCCCATCTGCCCGGCTTGCTCAGGACGATCTTTTTGGACGCGGCCGCCGTGGGGGTGGGAGCGATACCGGGTTTGCCTTTGCAGACGCCGATCTGGATCCGGCTCTTAAAAAGCGCCTCGTTCTGTTTGACGGCCTGGGCATAGGCAGCCTGTTCCTCCGGGGTATGGAGGGCAAATCTTTGCAGTTGGCCGTTCTTAACCTCGTCCAGATTGTAATAGATATAGGCCTTGACCTCCTGGTTATGGGTAACGAATTTCATGAAGTCGGACACGCAGGCGCCGCTGTCCTTGGCGCAGGCGAACTCGCCGATCATGATGGGCTTTTTATAGGCCTTGGCCTCAGTTAAACTTTTTTCGAAGATCTGGGCGGTGGTCTCTTTATTATGCCAGTTGTAGCCATCGATCGCTACCCAGTCCACGTAAGCGTCGCCCGGGTAATAGCGCCCGATAGCGGAATAAATATCCGGGTTCCAGACCCAGGTGATGTTGGGCGCGGTCCGGGAGATGACCTCATGAACGTGGCGGTAGGCCTTGATATAGGTTTCCGGATCCTGGTTGCCCCACGGGTACCAGTGGGTGTTCATCTCGTGAGCAAATGAAACAAAGAGGGGCTTGCCGAACTTTTTGGCCCCTTTAGCAAAGTGCTCCAGCTGTTCATCGGCCTTGCCGGATGCGATGTTCTCCAGGCTGAACTCCTTGGAGTGCTTGTTTTTCCAGTTCCAGGGTTCGAGCTTGATGAAAACAACACCACCCTTTTTGGAGGCGGTCCTGGCTTCCGTGTTGAGAAAGGAAAGCCCGCTGGAGCCAAAATCCAGGAACTTGAGCGCGATGTCCACCTCGGTTCCGGACATGGCCTCGAATGCGGCCAGAGAGGTCTCGGTCACGCGGTGCCGGTCCCCATAGCGGGGATCGGGAGCAAAGGCCCCTTGATAAAGCCCCTGCTGGGGTGGCATTATCTTTCCGCAATTAGAAGTTGGTTCACTCATAGCTTCTCACCATACTGTATTCAGTGCGCAGTTCCTCGCCGGGCAGGTTTGCGGCCGCCATGCCGTCCAGGATCACCTGCCATTTGTCCGTGGCGGGCGAGGCCAGGTCCACGTCATCGATGTCCAGGGCCTTTTTCAGGTCGCGGTAGCCATTGATCCTGGCCCAGGGCAGGCTGTGGTTGAAACGGCTGCGGGCGGTGGCGGGGTCTTCCTCATAATAGGCGCGCATGATGTTGAGGAAGGCGCCGAAGGTTATGTCCATGAAGCCTTTCTCGCTGCCTGCTTCCTTCCAGGCCAGGAGCTCCATGAGATGGAACGCGTCCGGAAGCTTGCCCAGCTTAAAGGCGCTGCGGGCCAGGCCCAGCTTTGCCTGGGCGGCGACATAGCGCAGCTTGGAGCGTTTTTCCCCTCTCCAGAAAAGGGAGATCCGGTTCCTGCCCTGCTCCGCGGTCGCCCATTTATCCGCCCGGGAAAAATATTCCTCGGCCTTTTCCGTCTTCCCGAGCTTGGCATAGACCGTGGCCAGGTCCAGATAGGCGCGGTTGACATAACCTTTTTGGGAGTAGGCGTTGACCTGTTGCTGGACCCGGACCTCTTCGCTGCCGATCTGGGCCAGGGCCTCTTCCTGGACCCGGACCTCTTCGCTGCCGATCTGGGCCAGGGCCTCTTCCTGGATCTTCTGGGCCTGGTTGTGGTCGCCGCGCGTGGAATAGAGCGCGGCCAGCTGCAGCTTGAGGTCAAAGTACTTGAAGACGATAGGATAACGGTCCGCCTTTTTGCCGCGCCGCTTGAGCTCATCGGGCCTGTCCAGGGCTTCCTTGAGCATGGCTTCCGATCTTTCAAGCAGGGCGAGGGTCCTGGCCGGATCCTTTTCCAGGGCGGCCAGCTCCACGTATTTTTGCGCCAGGGCCTGCCGGGTGGCGGCGCCAAGCTCGCTGCCCTGGCTCTCTTTGAGCTTCTGCTCCAGCTTGGCGATGACCTTTTCGAACTCGGCCTTTTTGCTGGCATCATGGCTGGTGTAGAAATCGTTCAGTACCGCCGGGCAGCGGGCCTTGTTGTTCTGAGGCAGGGGGCGGGTCTCGGGCCTGCCCAGGGGGTCCGTTGCAAAGAGCATGCGGTTGGAAAGGATCTGGGCGCGCACGTCGTTCATGGTCATCTCGGTCAGCGGGCCGGAAACGGCCAGGCTGCCTTCAATGATGGGCGCGTGGAAGATGACGATGCCCTTGATGCGGCCTTCGCGCACCGCCGCGGCCATCGCGTCGGAAATGAAGCGGTTCTTTTCGCCCCGGCCGCTGTCCGGCGCGGCGCTGGCCACAAAAAGGATGGCGGACCGCTCCGGCCCCAGCGCCTCAAGCCGGCCGCTGAATTCCTGTTCGAAATCCGTCCATTTTCCGTTGCGGTACCCCTGGGTAATGTTGATGGAAGCCCATTCCGGTTTGAGCCCGGCAGGCGGGGATCCCAGGGCCGGGTTCCAGACCCAGGTAACGTTGCGCGCTTCGCTCAGGGATTCGAATATCAGGGACAGAAGGCGGGACTTGGTCTGGGGCCCGGCCCCTGAGGTGGAGGATTCAAAGTAGGGTTCCAGCATCACCGGCCCGCCGAAGTCGGCGGCTTCCCGGGCGAAGATCCTCAGCGCTTTGGAGAACCTGGGAAAAAGAGAGGGCTTAAGGTCCCTTTCCGTGATCTTGAGGCGCAGGTAGATGCTGCCGCCGCGGCCGCCCATCAGCCGGGCCTCTTTGTGCGGGAAGGAGCCGGTGGGAGACTTCATGACCTCCCGGAGCGTGATGAAGCGCAGGGAAAGGTCAATGCGCTGGCCCAGCCCCGCCTCCATGCAGTCAAGGTGACTGGCGTCCGTCATGTGGTTGGCAAAGATCCCCAGCAGCACGCTGTTGTCGCGCAGGGGATGGACAACGGAGGCGCCCAGCCGGGCCGGTTCGGGCTTTTTGAAATAGTAGTGGCCGCCCACGCCGAGGCCGGCGGTCAAAGCGATAACCGGTAATATCCTTCTTGTTATCCCTTTATGCATGGGTCCTCTCCTCTATATATATCGTCATTTTTTGCCCATAATTTCGCGAAAGATATCCCGCTTGTCCTGCCTCATGCTGTCCAGGACCTGCTGGCGGTGTTCCTCTTCCAGGCTGAAGAAGATCCTGACCGCCAGGCCGCTGGCAAAGAGCGCTTCCGCGGCGGCCTCGGCCTGGGCGCGCTTGAGGATGGCTTCCGGCGCCTGTCCGTTGCGCGCCGTCATCTCTTTGTGGAAGTAGGCCTGGGCCTTGGCGTTGATGGTGCCGTTGTCATAGAGCATGGCTTCCAGGATGGTGGCGACCTTGGAGGGGACAAGATAGCCCGGGGTACCCAGCAGGCGCGTGGTCTCCGGGTCAAGGTCGCTGGCGCTCATCATCCTTTCCAGCAGGGGGCCGGCCTCTTGCGGCATGTGGCTGAAGACCTCGCGCAGTTCCTCGTCCGCCAGGTCCTTGATATAGCCGGCCTGGTCCTTGAAGTCGGTGGGCCAGTCCGTAATGCCCAGGGTGTACTGCATCTTGTTCTTCTTGATCGGGCTTAAGGGCCGGTCCAGCTTGCCTTGGATCATCTGGGCGATGAGGTAGAAGCGCTCCCGGTCCGGGAAGTTGGGATCGCCCTTGGGGCCGTTCTTGGCCAGGTCCAGCGCTCCGCGGTTGAGCATCATGTCGTAGAATGGCCAGATGGTGTTCATGACGATGGCAAAGTAGGTGGTGGCCATGGAGAAGCCGTCCACGCCAAAGCTGCCCAGCAGCTGATTGTGATGGGTGAAGTCCTGCATCTTGAGCAGGCCGCGGGCAAAGGCCGCGCCCTTGAGCCACATGTCATCGCTGATCCGGCGCAGGTAGCGTTCATCCAGCTTGCCGCCGCCGGAGAGCGCGGTCACGCCGAACTGGCCCAGGCATTCCTTGGCCAGGCGGCAGGTGACCAGCTCCTCCAGGATGCGCCGGCCCTGGGTCTTGGGCAGGCCGGGCTGGGGCAGGAGCATTTCCACGAAGTTGGGCACCAGCGCCTTGTAGGCGGCCTGGCCCCAGTAGACGCTTTCCAGCCAGTGGTTGCCCACCTTGGCCATGGAGTAGGTATGGCTTCTCATGGAAGAAGTGAACGAGCCGAACCAGATCAGCGGGAAGGCGATCGGGTCAACCGGGTAGGCGGTGAAGCCGGTGAAGTAGGCCAGGGGGGCGAAGCTCCTCATGTATTCGGCCATGCCGCAGTAGTACCAGGTCACGCCGTTCCACTCGTGCAGGAGCTGGCTCCAGGTATAATGGCTGGGATAGCTCTTGGCGCCGGGCAGGAGGCCGGCGATCTTGGAGCGGACCAGCTCGTCCACCAGGTCGCGGAAGAACCAGTATTGTCCGATGGGCACCGAAGTGGGCCAGCGCCGTCTCTGGGTGAGGATCTGGCTCATGTCCTCGACCCCGGCGCCGATGGCCACGACCTTGTTGTTGAAGATGGCGGCGTGGCCGTGCTTCTTGTAGATGCCTTTGCCTTCGCGGTAGTCCTCGGTGATGGTGGCGGGCATGGGCGCGAAACTGAAGAAGGGCACCCGGGACTCGGTCTCGTTCCAGGCCTCGCCCGAGGCCAGGGTCTTGCGCAGCGGCCTGCCCACCGGGGTGCCGTTCTGCACGGTGGTGCCTTCCCTTAAGCGGCCGTCGCCGGCGCGGGACTTGTGGGGCTGGATGTTGCCGCCGCCCACGCCGTAGGCATAAGGCTGGCGGCCGTAGTTGTAGCCGGCGCTCAGGTCATAGGCCATGAAGATGGACTGGTCCAGCGCGCAGTAGGGGATGCCGGAATGGGTGTAGCCGTGCCAGTTGCGGCCGGAGATGGAAAGCTGGGGCCCGATGATCAGGCCGACCTTGCCGTCCTCAAAATGGGGCAGGTGGTGCTCGTACTGCCGCAATTCAGCCGCGGTGGCGCGCTCGGCGTCAAAGATGTAGTGCTCGCCGTCTATTTGGTCATTGAGCGGCAGGAGCACGTCGCGTCCGTCATTGGTCCTGACCCTGAAGGCGGATCTCGGGGTGAGGATGGAAAGCTCGCCGTTGGCAGCGGCATAACGGCTGTCGGGCGCCGCGTCGACCATGATCCGGGTTTTTTTGACCCGGGTCAGTTTCAGGTAAGGGGTGAGGGTGAGATGGCCTTTCTTGTCGTAGATCTCGCGCAGCTCCATGGTCGCGCCCGCCAGATCGCCGGTCTCTGCCAGCTCTTTATGCTTGACGTGCACCACCTGCTCGCGCTCTTCGCCTTCAAGCGGCCGGCCGCTATAGGGGTTCTTGTATGATATCCTGACCTCGCGGCCGTCCTCGGTCAATGTGCCCAACTCAACTTTTTCCACCCAGTCCGCGGCATGCCGCATCCGGGCAAAGGCGGGATCAGTGAAAGTGATCTCCCCGTGTTTTTGCTTGCGGGTGACCTCAAGAACGAGCTGGCCGTCCTTTTCGCCGCGATATTCGACCGCGAGGATGGAGAGCGGGTTCCGTATCTTCTTTGGCAGTTTGACGGCTCTGTAGTCTTCCGTTCCGTTGGCGGGGTTCTGGAACTTGATCCAGAGGACCGAGCCGGAGCCGAATTCGGCTTCGAGCGCGGCTTTGTCCGTGACCACGCCCTGTATTTTCGCTTTGGGATTATCCTCGGTGCCCAGGTCCAGGAGCTTGGGCTCGACAGGATAGAGCTTGGTGCTCCACTCCACCGCCTCAAAGGTCAGCTTGCGGCCGTGACGGGTCTTGGTCAGTTTTACCGTGGTGGGGTCGACCGAGGTGGGGTCGAACGCTCCCAGCTCAAAGATGCTTTCCGGCCGGCCGAAACGCTCGATCTCATAGCCGATGACCCTGCCGTTCTCGTCAAAGACCTCCCAGATGGGGGCGCCTTTCAGCATCTCGAGATGGCCGTTCTGATGGCGTTTTGTCTTTCCGTCCTCGCGTGCCGCTTGGCAATTTCCGGCCCTTTCCGCTTCCGCCAGTGTCTCAAATTGATAGGCGTAGCGGGCGTAGGGCAGGGTGCCGACGCTTTGCCTGAAGACCTCGGGCTCTATGCTGTCGATCTCTTCTACGGGCGGCAGATGCACCGAATAGCTGTACTGGTTGGAATGGTGCTTAGGCACTTCCACTCTTTTTTCGGTCCCCTTCTCGGTGTTAAAGACAAAGTATATCTTGCCCGCGGCATCGTCTACGTCGGTCCTGATTATCCTGCGCCAGTTATATTTTCTCTCGTGGCCGATATTAATGGTTGTTTCGGGATTTGCCGCCCGGTAGGCCTTGAGCAGGGCGATGAACTCTTCGGCAGTGTTCGGGGAGACCTGTTTGCCGTCCACCAGGAACATTCCTTCAGGCAGGGTCAGCTGGATCTCGCTGATGCCTTTGTGGATCGCGTATTCAAAAGTGATGGAGGCCTTGAACGTGCCGTTCTTGAACCCGCTGCCCTTTTTGGCGAAATGCGGCGCGTATTTCTTGAGCAGGACGTCCCAGCTGGTAATGGGATCCTTCTTAATACCTTCTCCTTGATTGATGTCGCCGGTCGTCGGCTCGATCTGCGGGTTCTTTTCCTCCAGGTAAGGGACGATGTATTCCCTGCCGTCTTTGGCTTTCACGCGCATGTACATGGGCGCCCAGTTGAGCTGGATATTAGAGGGCATGAGGGGGTTGCCCTTCGTGTCCACAGGCAGGCCGCTCATGTCATAATCCAGCGAGACCTTGCGGCGAAACTTGTAAGAGACGGAACCGTATTTGTTCTGGCGGTCGCGCTCGAACTGCGGGATGTATTCCTGGGCGATGCGGCCGTTGACGAACTCGGAGTCCAGGTTGAACTCGTAATCATGGGGGTCGATGGAGTAGGTGTAGAGCGGCCGCTCTTCCGTATTCTTGTAATAACCGTTGGCTTCTTCCGGCAGCTCCTCGATCGTCCTGGGCCGGGTGGGGTCGGCAGGGTTCGCGACAAGGTGGATCTTGTTGTCGTGTTCCTCATTGTACTTCTTGACGGTGGTCACCTGGTAGACAGCGCCGCCGGCATCCGAGGCGATAAGACCGTCCCGGGTCTGCTGGACCGAGACTTCTTTGCCGTCAGCCAGGCGCAGGCTCAAGGGCCCGGCCAGCCGCTCAGCGATCAACAGGATCTGGCCGTCCCAGGTCTGGAAGGCCAGCGGTTTTCCCTGGTTATCGTTAATGACAAAGGCCAGGTCCTTGGAATGGGACTGGACCTTTTCGCGGTATTCCCGGACAGCTTGCTGGTCGCTCTCCAGCTCTTTTCCGGCGCGGTGGAACCAGGAATGTTTGGCAGAGTTCTCACTGTGGTCATAATCCAGGTTGCGGCGGCGGATGTGGGTGCCCAGGATCCTCTGGATCTCCGCCTGGCCGGTCACGGGGTTGAAGCGGGTGACCTCGTAGCCGGTATTGCCGATGAACTCGCGCAGGCCGGCCTGGTTCTCGTTCTTCTGCACGCGCATGGTGTATTCGTTGCTGTCCTTTCTGACGCCCAGCAGGAACTCGATGTCAAAGCGGTCGCAGAAGTAAAGCAGGGTATTCTCCACCTCTTCCTGGCTGAGCTGGTCCTTGTTCCAGAGCCTTTGTTCCAGCTTGTGGGCCCAGGCGGCGAATTCCTCGCCCTTCTTGAGGCCGATGTCAACGCTGGCGTCATAGATCGCCTTCCAGTCCTGTTTGAAGTTATCGCGCATTTTCTTGATGAGCTCGCGCATCCGGAAGCCATAGAACCTTGCCAGTTCATTGAGCAGGCCGATGAGCTCGCCGTAATTACCCTCAAGGTCGTTCGGGTTCCTGCGCGCCGCGTCCAGCCTTTGTCTGGCCATCCCGTAGAGCTGATCGCAGATCTGCTGGGATTCGTTCTTGATGCGGACGATCTGTTGGACCGCCTTCCCGCCTTTTCCTATGCCGCGGTTGGGCATGTCGCATTGGAGCAGGCACTGGTTGAGATAAGCGTAGGGCTCATAGATGGCTGAGGTCAGCGCCGAGAAGACCACGTCCGGCGGGGTCACGTGCGCTTTTTCCCAGAAGGCGGTGCGGACCTTTTCCGGCCGGCCGTAGAGGCCGGAGAGCTGGTTCTTCTCGCCCATGCTCACGTTGGGGGCGAGCCGGTCCGGGAACAGGGCGGCGGTCTGCGCCTTGTGGAAGGCGGTGCCGTGGGAAGTTGAATGGATGTCCTGGGAAAGCACGCCCAGGGAGATGACCGCGGAGATGCTGTGCCAGATGGAGCCGTAATCGCCCAGGAGCGCTCCGGCGGCCAGGGGCGCGGCGACCGCGCCGAAGGTACCGCTGATAAAGCTGAACCAGGGCGAGCGTATGCGGCGGCTCAGTTGGGGGAGCAGGTGCCCTGCCAGGTAGCCGCCCGCGAACGCGCCCATGGTGATGGCCACGGACCCGGCCGAGATGGGGGCAAAGGCCGCGCTCACGAACAGGCTGGTGGCGAGCCAGCGGTAGCCGAAATAGGCCAGCGAGAAGATGAAGGCCGTGCCTGAATAGCGGTAGGTGCGCCGGATGTCGGCGTTCCTTCCCGCTTCGTCGCCGAAAGGTGCCGGCACTCCGGCATTGGCGCGGATGGCGCTTTTGGCCCCGAGCCAGGAGTAGAGGATGGAAGCCAGTGTGGCCGCGCCCGGGATGCCGATGGTGATGCCGCCCAGCAGGCCGCCGTTCTCCTGCAGCCATTCTCCCAGCACAAAGGTGTTGGGAACGCTGTGGCCGAAGGAAGCGCCCATGAAGAGCGATACCATTCCCAGAGGGAAAGCCAGTTTGTCCAGCAAGCGGTTGCGGCCCATCCACAAGGCCGCCCGGCCGTACCACTTGTCGCTTTCGACATGCGAGTATTTCTTGGCGACACGGGAAATGAGCCCCAGGCCGGTCAGCACGCCGCCGGCACCCAGCAGGACGTTGGCGAAGTTAAATCCCACCGTGCACAGGAATGATCCAATCCACGGCAAAGCAAAGGGTGAGGCGGCGATGGCGGCCACTCCCAGGGAGATGGCGCCCAGGAAGCCCAGGCGGCGGCTGCCGTTGAGGTCCGCCACGCTGGTAAAATTGATCGCGGCATCCAGCCCCTTGGCCAGCTTGCTGTGGAGGCCCTCGGAATTGGGATAGATGCGGTCAAGCATGCCGCCCACGTTGACGGAGGTGCGGGCAAAGAGGTCTTCCATGCGCAGATGCTTCCCCTCCATGGCCTCCTTGATGGCCTGGGCGCGGGTTGCAGCCGCGGCGGCATTGCCCAGCGACTCCATGATGCCGTTCATCTTTTCGGTGGTGGAGATACGGCCAATATCCTTTTCAATGTTCTGGACCTGGCGCAGGGTCACGCTGCCTGCCAGCATGTAATCCTTGATCTGCTCCATGGATTCCAGGCTGCTGCGAAAGCGCTCCTTAAGGATGCCCTTGGCGGCCAGGATGTCCAGCAGGGTGCCGTGGTTCTGGATATCGAGGCCCCTGAGGTCGCGGATGAAAAGATTGCGGTCGGCAAAGCCCAGGCGGGCATAGAAGTTCGACAGATGGGGTGAGACCCTCTGCCGGATAAAGCTCTTTATTCTGCCGGTCCTGCCGGTCATGTTGTTTGGCGCGCTCATGGTATGGTATTCCCTTCCGTGCATATATATCGGCAATTTTCAGCGGAAATTTCAGGGAATTTGGGGTTTAGGCAGGGGCCAAAAAGGGCTATTTCAGACCTTGATGGAGATCTCCATCAGGGCCTCTTCGTGGTCATATTCAAATTGGAGGTTCTCGGTGATCTTCTTGAGGTCGAACTCCTCCAGCAGGGATACCAGGATCGCCATTTCCTCCTGG
>Ga0111153_1156_pt1 | contig 10941 bp, 9 predicted proteins | sample DeeMarSeWOR28_12_FD_80255 | JGI IMG/M metagenome (GOLD analysis project Ga0111153, IMG submission 80255) | Gammaproteobacteria bacterium SG8_31 | reverse complement strand
CCCCTGGCCGGCGCCGCCGAAGCGATTGATCCGCGTTTCCGGGCAGGTCTACAACCGGGACGGGGACTACGAAGAACTGGGGCGGGCGTTGCGGTCTCTGCTCGCGTGATCCTTCCAGACCTGCCTGGGAAATGCCGGCCCGGCTCAAGTTCCGGAGGATGGGCTGCAAAACTATTCGAACGGCCCGCGATTCAGTTGAATTCCCCTCGGATTTGCAGTTACCGTGACGCTATCCTTTTCGCGTTTGGTCTTTCCAACGTTATGGGTCCCCGATCGGATCTCCTCCAGCGGAATCCATATACTCTTCTGATCTTTTTTGAGCCGGCTTGATCAAAGGCGGCGATGAAACGAAGGTGAAGCGGGCCGTGAGACAGATTTTTCTTACCACCGTACTGGTCCTGACAGGACTTTCACAGAACGGCGTCGTCCAGGCCGAGGACGATGCGGGATCGGGCTGGGGAAAGATCACGGAAGCTTACGTCAATTCCGAGATGACGGTTTTGCGCCTGCAATTCTCCGAATCGATCGTTAATCCGGGCAACTGCGAGGGCGCGGATTTTTATGTAAGGGAACTGGACGACAGTATCGCCAGTGATCGTTTTCTGCGTGTTGTTCTGGCCGCACATTTGGCTGGCCGAAAGGTGAAATTCTGGATTGATGGCTGCTCCGGAAGCAGGTGGTGGGGAAAGACCCGACCGCAGATCTACGACATTTATATTGCTGACTAGTCTGCCGTTCCAGTGACGGGTCTAACTGGTCAGCGTTCGCATCTCAGCCTTCTCGTTGGATTCGTCGCCGCTGCCTGTGGCTACATTTTTTTGCTAGAGCCCTGGGGACACGATACGTGGTACCACCTCCAGCGGCTTATGGATATCGAGAGTCAGTTCCAGAGTGGAACGCTGCGGGCTTATTTCGCCGAAAATGCCGCTCAAGGCAAGGGGCTGCCGGTCTGGATTTATTATTCCCAATGGATCTACTGGCCTCCCTTGCTCCTCGATTCCCTGGGAGTCGGCCCTCTTGTATCCCTCAAGATCGTCTACTGCGGATTGCTTTTGACGTGTTGTGCTGGCTGCTACCGACTTCTGAAGCTCCATTCCGACGGACCACAGGCTGTCCTGGGTACTCTGCTGTTCGTCACCTCGAATTACGTAATCGGCGAGATCTTTCAGCGCTCCGCCTATGCAGAATTTTTTAGCGTTGCGATGCTTCCATTCCTATTGTGTGCGCTGAACGGCGTTTTGCGGCACGGAGGAACCGCGAAAATGGCGGCGGTGGTGCTATTCAGCGCTGTAATGATCCTGTCGCATCCGCTCAGTTTCATGAACTCCGGATACGCCGTGGTGGCCTATGGAGTATATGTCGGGCTCCGCTGGCAGCTTCCGGCCAGACGATTCCTGACGCTTTGCGCTCTTCTGTTACTGGCGCTGGCAATTACAGCCTTCTACTGGCTGCCAGCCGTCGTTGAGACGCGCTTCGTCCTGGGCGCCGAGGGCGTGCCCACACCGCTCAGAGAAACTTTCCTTACGATTCCAAGCTACTTCAGGTTTCACAGCATTCTGAGCCTCGGTTTCGTGTTGACTCTCTGCCTGATTGCAGGTGGCGTCGGGCTGCTGGTTCGCAGCCCCGCCCGGGAGGCGCGCGTGGTCCGGTCGTCCTGGCCCCTGGTGGCGGGCATGCTGATCTACTTGTATCTGACGCTTCCAATCAGCGAACCCCTATATGCTCACATTTCTTTCTTGGCCTCGAATCTCTGGGTCTGGCGGGTTCTTTTTCCACTAACGCTACTGGCCGTGATATTCATCGTCAGCAACTATCGATGGTTGCCACGACAGCTGCGCAAGGACGCCTTGCTCGATGCCATCGCCGTGCTCGCGGTCCTTCAGGCGACTGTTTTCGTTCTCTTCTACACCGTATCCGACATCTCGATCAGGCGCGTGCCAATAGGGCACATCGAAGGCGAGCTCGCCAAGGAGGAACGTCGTCTCGAAGGCTTCGGAATCGATGAATATCTTCCCCAACCGCGGTTACTTCCAAGACCGGAAACGCCGTGCCCATCAGTCCGGACGGTTGCGCCGGCTGGCCTGCGTGAAACAAGTTTTGTCATTGAAAAAAACGACATCGATCGCTGCATCCATCTGCCACGGTACTGGAACACCCGCTATCTGGCTTCGATTGACGGCGAAGAACTCCCCGTGCTGGCCGATCCGGACGATGAGGTCCTCCTTGTGCCCGAGGACAGGTCCGGCATGGTGACCGTTCGCTTCGGCCGGCCCGACTATGTGAGATTCTCCGATTATCTGTCTGCCGCTTCAGCAATCGTGCTGCTCCTTTTTATAGCGTGGTCGCTCCTCCGCGGCCACCGTGTAAAAGCCTCCGTGGACACCGGGTAGTTCCCGGCATTGCAGCGACGATGAGCACATCCCCTTGATGATGAGAAGCTTCGATATGAACGAGATGCGGATAGCCAGGCCGGACCTCGTCAACAACCTCGTGTTGCGGAATTTCTTCCTTTTTGCGCTACAAGACCCCGGGGGCCGGACTCACGCGCTGGAATCCGCCAGAGAGCAGGCCGAAAAGCGGGTGGATCTGGTCGAGCAACAGCTGGATCCTGACTGAGAGCAGCCGGGTCCTGCGATGGGGTCTCTCCCGCGAATCGGCGGTCCCGGTTCTGATCCGTCGGTCTCGATAACTTCCGGCATCCATCGTAAACACTCCTTCCGGGTGCTATAAAGGGGCCGGCGCGGCAGGAATTGGCCGTCGCCAGGGGGTCAGTGGCACGTATGGGCTCGTTCTTCGCGGAACTGAAGCGACGGAATGTCTTCCGTGTCGCGGTGCTTTACGGCATCGTCGCCTGGCTGATCCTGCAGGTTTCCGACGTGGCCGTCCCGGCCCTCCGGCTCCCGGAGTGGACGCTGAGCTTCGTGTTGTTCCTGCTGGCCATCGGCTTTCCCGTTGCGATTATCGTGGCCTGGGCCTTCGAGCTCACTCCCGAGGGTCTCAAGCGCACCCGGGAAGTAGATCCGGACGCCTCCATCACCCCGGTCACCGGCCAGAAGATCAATCACCTGATCATCGGCGTGCTGACGTTGGCGGTCGCTTATCTACTGATCGACAAGTTCATGCTTTCGACGGATGACAACACCCATCCGTCGGCCGATGCCCGGATTCCGCAAACGCCGGAAAGCGTCTCCCTGACTTCCATTGCCGTACTGCCCTTCGTCAACATGAGCGCCGATCCGGAGCAGGAGTACTTCGCCGACGGCATCTCCGAGGAACTCCTGAACCTGCTGGCCAAGATCGAGGATTTCAAGGTGGCAGGCCGAACGTCGTCCTTCGCCTTCAAGGGCCAGAACCAGGACCTTCGGGTGATCGCCGAAAAGCTGGGCGTCGCCACCGTGCTCGAAGGCAGCGTGCGCAAGGACGGCGACCAGGTCCGGGTCACGGCGCAGCTGGTCAAGGCCGACGACGGCTATCACCTCTGGTCGGAGACCTACGACCGCAGGCTCGACAGCATTTTCGCCATTCAGGACGAGATCTCGGGCAAGGTCGTCACCGCCATCAAGACCAAGCTGCTGGCGGACGACGGACGACGATCAGGACGCAGTAAAAGTCGAAACCGCTGCGCTGACCCGTGAAAAGCCGACGGAGAACATGGAGGCGTACACCAGCTTTCTGCGGGGACAACACCTGATCAAGAAGCGCACCGGCGATGACATGTTCCAGGCGCTCAGCGAGTTCCGCCACGCTGTCAGCCTGGATCCGAGCTTTGCCGAAGCCCATGTGGGAGTGGCCAACGGCTATTCGCTGCTCGCCAACTACGGCTACCGCAACATCGAGGAGGTCGGACCGCTGGCCGCTGCGTCCATCGAGCAGGCGCTCGCACTAAAGCCGGACCTGGGCGAGGCGTGGGCCGCCAGGGGATTACTGGAGGAGCTGCGGGGCGCCTCGCCGGAGCAGACGCTGCCGCTTCTGGAAAAAGCCGTAGCACTGAATCCCAATGACGCCCAGTCTCTTGCCTGGATGGCCAACGACTACGCCGCTCAGGGTCAGTACGAGGAGCGGTATGCCATACTCGAAAAAGCTTACTCCCTGGACCCCCTGTCGCCGATCATTCTGTTCAACATGGCTGACGCCGCGCACATTCTGGGACTGGACCAGGATGCGCAGCGACTGGCGGACGAACTCGAGTCGTTGATGCCGAACCAGGGCGCCCCTTTCCGGCTGCGTGCGCGACTGGCCTGGCGGGACGCGGATTTCGTTGCGGAGACCCGCTGGTATCACAGGGCAGTCACGAAGGACCCGGGCAGTATTCCCGCCCTGATATCGCTATCCGACAAAGCCGCGGACTACGGTGCCCTCGACGCGGCCGAGCGCTATGCGCGGCAGGCCCGTGACATCAACCCCACAAGCACAAGGGCTCTGGAACACCTGGCGTACGCGATGATTTTCCAGGACAGGACGGAGGAGGCCCGAAAACTCCTGGAGCAGGGGCAGCGGCTCTACCCGGAAGACAAACTGCTGCTGTCCCTGGAGGCGGATCTGGCCTATCTGGAGGGCAATTACGATCGAACCCTGGCGACCCTTGAGACAGCCTTCCCCGAGTTGTTCACGGAACCGCCAGGAATCCAGGACGGGACGAATATCTGGTGGGCTCATAATGTCGCCTGGATGTATCGGGCGGAAGGGCAGGACGACAAATCCGATGCCGTCATAGCCGCCGTGGAAAAGTTCGTCGAGCCCAGACTGTCTTACTACCCGAAGACGAGTGTTGACTGGCTCGCCGCACGAACCGCCGCCGTCCGCGGAGACAGGGAGGCGATGGTGCGCCACCTGCGCAACATGGTCCGTACCGGTGAACAATTCGGGGCGTTTCTGAGAGATCCGATGTTCCTTCAGTACGCCGAGGACCCGGATGTCGCCTCCGTCTTCGACGAAATGCGGGCAGCGGATCGGAAAGCCCGGGAAGAGCTGACCGCGGAAGGAATTTTCTGACCCCATGAGCTCGTTTTTCTCCGAGCTTAAGCGGCGCAACGTCATCCGGGTGGCGGTTTTGTACACCGTCGTGGCCTGGGTCCTGATCCAGGTCGTGGACATCGTCATGCCCCGGCTCGGCATTCCCGAATGGGGCGTCACCTTCGTCATCGTCATTCTCGGCGTTGGCTTTCCCGTCGCCCTGATCTTCGCCTGGGCCTTCGAGCTCACCCCGGAGGGGATCAAGCGAACACGGGACGTGGATCCCGAGGAGTCCATCACCCCGGTGACGGGACAGAAAATCAATCACCTGGTCATCGGCGTCCTGGCCGTCGCCGTGGCCTATCTGCTGGTGGACAAGTTTTTCCTGGCCTCCGGTCCCGACGCATCAAAACCGGAGATCGCGGCGAAGGGCCAGCCGGCGCTGACCTCCATCGCCGTGCTCCCCTTTGCCAGGACCAGGAGTACTTCACCGACGGCATCTCGGAAGAGCTCCTCAACCTGCTGGCGAAGATCCCGGACTTCAAGGTGGCGGGCCGCACCTCGTCGTTCGCTTTCAAGAACAAGAACGACGATCTGAGGGTCATCGGTGAAAAACTCGGCGTATCCACCATCCTGGAGGGCAGCGTCCGCAAGCAGGAGAACCAGATTCGGGTCACCGCCCAGCTGGTGAAGGTGGACGACGGCTACCACCTGTGGTCCGACACCTACGACCGGCAACTGGACGACGTTTTTGCCATCCAGGACGAGATCGCCACCGAGGTGGTGGGCGCCCTGAAGCAGACCCTGCTTGGCGAGGACGACAAGATCGTCATCGCCTCCGCCCCGCGGACGCAGAACACCGAGGCCTACACCGCGTATCTTCGCGGCAAGCATGTCATGCGGGTGCGCAGCGAGGAAAATCTATACAAGGCGCTCCGGGAGTTCCGGCACGCCACCGAAGTGGACCCGGAATTCGCGCCGGCCTGGGCCGGCGTGGCCAATGCCTACAGTCTGCTTGGCAACTACGAGTACCGGGCGGAAACCGAGGTGCTCCCTTTGGCCAGCGACGCAGTGGACAAGGCGTTATTGCTGAACCCGGACCTGGCGGAAGGCTGGGCCGCCAAAGGACTGCTCCTGATGCAGGAGCGCTCGGCGGCAGAGGAGTCCATTCCCGTTCTGGAGAAGGCGGTAGCGCTCAATCCCGGCAACGCGGAAACCCTCATGTGGCTGGGCAGCCAGCTTAGCAGCGCCAACCGTTTCGAGGAGGCCTGGGCAGCCTATCAGCAGGCCTACGAGGTGGACCCGCTATTCCCGGTACTGCTCTCCAATCTCGCCATATCCAGCGTATCCCGGGGCGACGCCGCCGCTGCTGCCCGTTATCTGTCGGAGCTCCAGTCGGTGGCTCCGGATGCCCTGACCACGTACCGGGCGCGCGTGTTGACGGCCTGGAATCTCGGGGAGTTGGAGCAATCCTTCCGGATCCTCTCGGACGGCGTCGAGGCCGGGGCGGATGACGTGTTCATGATCAACCTGCTCGCGGACCGCCACCTAGACTACGGCGAACCGGAGGAGGCCGTGCGCCTGGCGGGCCGCGCCCGGCAGATCAACCCGCTCTCTTCATGGGCCACGCAGGTCGAGGCTTCAAAGCTGTACCTGGAGGGTCGGCAGGACAAGGCCGTCACCCTGGTGGAGGAGGCACTAGTCCGGCAGCCGGACGAAGAGATTCTGCGCCTCAGCGCCGGCCTGTGGGCAAGGCTAGCAGACGATTCGGAATCCGCCCGTGAACATCTCGAGAGGGGGTTGAAGAGCGACGCGCAGGCCCGGGCATGGGTTGTGGACAATCCGGACGCCCTTTTCATTGCCAGCTTCCTGATCGACATCTACCGGGAGAGCGGCGATACAGAGGCTGCACAAGCCCTGTACGAAACCGCAACCCGCTATAACCTGAATAGCGCCTGGGGCGGCGAAGGCTCCTGGTGGGACAATTATCTGCAGGCCTGGGTGGAAGGCGCCATCGGTAACGTGGAGTCCATGAAGATGCGGCTGGAGAAAGCCGCGAACAAGGGCGGGCAATCAATCTACTCGCAACCCTGGGCCGTCATGTTGCTGCGCCACGCCGATGACCCTGAAGTGGCCGGACAATTGCAGCGGCTCGACGCCAGGCGCAGGGAAATCGCCCAGGCCCTGGCCGCCGACGGCCTGATCGGCGAATCGGCCAGCGAGCCGGCGGCCGAATCCGGCCGTCCGATGATCGGGAATCCTGTTGTCCTGACCCAAGCATCCTGTCGCGGACAGCGGCCGGGGTAGGTTAAGGTGTCGGTATCGCAGGTAGCGAACGGCTCGGGGGAGTCAGCGAGAAGATGAGCTCATTTTTCGCGGAACTGAAACGCCGCAACGTGGTTCGAGTCGCGGTGCTCTACGGCGTCGTCAGCTGGCTGATCCTGCAGGTCTCCGACGTGGCCATGCCGGCGCTGGGACTGCCGGAGTGGAGTATCACCCTGGTGCTCTATTTCCTGGCCATCGGCTTCCCCATCGCCCTGATTTTCGCCTGGGCCTTCGAGCTGACGCCCGACGGACTCAAGCGCACGAAGGAAGTCGATCCCCGGAGCTCGGTCACGCCGGCCACGGGGCAGAAGATCAATACCCTGATTATCGGCGTTCTGAGCGCGGCCCTTATTTTCGTGGTCATCGACAGCTATGTGCTCGACCGCGACCGTGACACCGCTGCAGGACAAGCCAATGACGAGTCGGAGCAAGAGACAAGCCCGCGGACTATAGAACCCACCGGGGCCCCGGCGTTGACCTCCATCGCGGTGCTGCCCTTCGTTGACATGAGCCCCAACAAGGACCAGGAGTACTTCACCGACGGCATCTCGGAGGAACTCCTGAATCTCCTGGCCAAGATCCAGGACTTCAAGGTGGCCGGCCGGACCTCTTCTTTCGCCTTCAAGGGCCAGAACCAGGACCTGCGGGTCATCGGCGACAAGCTCGGGGTATCCACCATCCTGGAAGGCAGCGTCCGCAAACAGGAGGACCGCATCCGGGTCACCGCCCAGCTGGTGAAGGTGGACGACGGCTATCACCTGTGGTCCGACACCTACGACCGGCAGCTGGACGATGTTTTTGCGATCCAGGACGAGATCGCCACCGAGGTGGTGGCAGCCCTCAAGCAGACCCTGCTTGGCGAGAACGACAGGATCGTCATCGCATCCGCCCGGTCCACCGAGAACACAGAGGCCTACACGGCGTATCTGCGCGGCAAGCACATGATGCAGGACCGCACCGCCGACGGACTGTACAAGGCGCTGAGGGAGTTCCGTCACGCGACCCAGGTAGACCCGGATTTCGCCCCGGCCTGGGCCGGCGTAGCCAACGCCTATAGCCTGCTGAACTCCTACGGCCTGCGCACGGCCGACGAGGTACTAGAGGGTGCTCCTCTGGAGGAGCGCATCCCCGTGCTCGAAAAAGCTGTAGCGCTCAACCCCAGCGACGCTACCGCCATGATGTGGCTGTCGTCTGAACTGAAGCAGTTCGGCCGGGAGAAAGAAGGCGAGGAAGTCATCCTTCGAGCCTACGCGGTGGACCCGCTCAATCCGACCCTGTTGTTCAACCTGGCGGTGAACAACGCGTTCGAGGGCGATCTCGAGGCGGCGGATCGCTACTCGACGGAGCTTGAGGAAATCAAGCCCGACTGGGACGGGACCTACCGCCTGAAACAGCAGATCGCGAACGCAAAGGGTCGCAGGGACGAGCAGCTGCGCTGGGCGCTGAAAGCGCTCGAATACAACCCGCAGGGCGTCGACACGCTAATGGCCGTGGCGGAGCGCTACATGGACTTCGGCGATATGGAGCGAGCCCGGGACTACACGGATCGGGTCCGCGAGATCAATCCCCTGCACGGCGGAGCTATCGCCATGCAGGCGGACATCCGCCTCCTCGGCGGCGACCCGGACGGTGCGTGGGCCATGCTGAACCGGACGCTGGAAAAGCAGCCCAACGATCCTCAACTCCTGGCTCAGGCAGGGTATATGGCGCTGCTCGAGGGCCGCACCGACGCCGCCCGGGGCTTTTATGAGCGGTTCATCCGACCGGATCCGGATGGGCAGCGCTGGCTGTTCCCGGACTTCCAGTTTGTCTTCAACGCACCGGGCCTCATCCTGGCGTACCGGCTGCAGGGAGACCAGGACCGGGCAGAGACGCTGCGACGACAGTGCATCGAGGCGCTGGGTCCCTATGACAACGACAGTTTATGGTTCGCCCCTTTTCTCAAGGCGCGTCTTGCAGGGGCAGCCGGTGACCGGCAGGGCACGATCGACAATCTGCGCAAGAGCGTCGAGGCGGGAGCAGCCGGCAACTACACTACCGATCTTCTCCCGGAATTCGCGGAATACCGGGATGACTCGGAGGTCGCCCCGCTGCTGGAAACCATGGCGCAGCGAAGACAGGAATTCGCCCGGGCGATCGCCGACGGCTCCTAGATACAGGACCTGAGGGTCGCGGAACCCGATCCTGCCAATTGATCTGGCGCAACTCCGGCGCTCCCGCCATCTGCTACGTTTCTCGTATTGGAGGGTAAGGGAGGATGCGTCATGAAACTGCTCGTGGCGACGGATTTTTCTCCCCAGACGAAAAAAGTCCTCAAGGTGGCGAGAAGACTCGCCCAGGCGCTGGGGGCAAAGCTCTGGATCTTGCACGTGGCCACACAGCCGGCCTTCAAGACCTACGGGGTCGGTGAGCGACAGGACAGACTGGAGACGGCAGCCGAGCTGCGCGAGGAACACAGACTGGTGCAGGAAGCCGCCCAGAGCATGAGGGACTCGGGCATCCAGGCGACCGGTCTGATGGTGCCGGGTCCACCGGCAAAAGCGATCGTCGGCGAGGCGGCGCGACTGGATGCCGACCTGATCATCCTCGGCTCCCACGGTTTCGGCGCCGTGTTCAAGATGCTGCTCGGAAGCGTGAGCTCCGCGGTGCTGAGGAAATCCGGCCGACCGGTGCTGATCGTGCCAGCCGACCGGAGTGAGGAGTGAGGATCAGGCCAGAGGCTCGAAGTCGCGCTTGGGAACAATGCCGCAGTCGGGGCAGAAAAAATCTTCCTCGACGTCGCTCCAGGGCGTGCCGGGAGGATAACCCTCGTCCTCATCGCCGTACTGCTCGTCGTAGACGTAACTGCACTCGGGACACTGGTAACGATCCATGACGCAACACCTCTCGCTGCCGCATCTCGCTGAGAATCCAGTTTATGGCAAAAGCCACCGGCAACGCACCCGACCGCGTCACGAATTCGGGGATCGATATTCATGAGCACCCGGCGCCAGGATCTGACCCGCCCGGCGGATCTCCATCACGAGTCCTTCTCCGGACCCCTGCGTCGCCGCAGGCCGGAATATTTGGATTACCTGCCACCCTGCAACGACCGGTGTCCGGCGGGAGAGAACATCCAGGCGTGGCTCGCCGCCGCCCTGGCGGGCCGGTTTCGTGAAGCGTGGGAAATCCTGACCCAGGACAATCCCCTCCCCGCCATCCATGGACGAGTCTGTTACCACCCCTGTGAAACTGCCTGCAACCGGGCGGTCCTGGACGTCCCCGTCAGCATCCATGCGGTGGAGCGATTCCTGGGTGACCGGGCCATCGAGGAAAGCTGGCCGCTGGTCGGCCCGTCACAGGAGAGCGGCAGAAAAATCCTGGTGGTGGGGGCGGGACCCAGCGGCCTCTCGGTGGCCTACCACCTGCGCCGCAGGGGACACGAAGTGGAGATCCGCGAGGCGGGCCCGGTGGCCGGCGGCATGATGCATTTCGGTATCCCCGCCTACCGACTTCCACGAAAGATCCTGGACGCCGAGGTCAAGCGGATCGAGGACCTGGGCGTACGCATCGTGCTGAATCACAAGGTAGAAGAGCTGCTTCAGGAAAAAGAAGCGGACGGATTCGATGCGGTATTCGTGGCCATCGGCGCGCACCTCTCGAAAAGGGTGGACATCCCGGCCC
>Ga0111153_1116_pt1 | contig 10954 bp, 7 predicted proteins | sample DeeMarSeWOR28_12_FD_80255 | JGI IMG/M metagenome (GOLD analysis project Ga0111153, IMG submission 80255) | Gammaproteobacteria bacterium SG8_31 | reverse complement strand
CCGCCGAATATCCGCCCGAGAAGATATGGGCGAAATACGGGCTCCGGTATCTCGGTTCTATCTGGGGGATGAGACCGTAATCGCTGAGTGTCTCCGCTTCGAAGGCGCGGGCATCGATGATCCCGGTGGTTTCCTCCGCGGTCATGGTGTGCCACGCCAGATCCAGCAGCGAGGCGGCAATGTACTCAGTCGTGCCAAATCCCTGGTTAAAGGTGGAGGAGGCCTCGATTCTGGACACCAGAGTGTCCGGTATGATCTCTCCTGTCTGATAGTGCCTCGCATAAACGCTGAGGACTTCCGGTGCCCGGGCCCCCCGAGGTGCCGGAGAAACGCTCGAAACGTACGGTCGTCAGTAGTCCCTGGAGGGCATGTCCGAACTCGTGGAACAGCGTTTCGGACTCATCGAAGCTCAATAGCGTGGGCTGACCCTCTCCCGGTTTGATGAGATTCAGGTTGTTGGTGACGATCGGTCTTACCGGGTGATCGATGTCGGAAGCATCGCGATAGGTGCTCATCCACGCGCCGCCTTTCTTGGAATCACGGGCGTAGTAATCGACCATGAAAATGCCCAGGTGGCTGCCATCCGGATTCCTCACTTCGAACGCCTCCACGTCGGGATGCCAGACCGGGACATCGGCGAGGGGATGAAAAGTGATGCCGAACAGACGATTGGCGGTGTAAAAGGCGCCTTCCTGGACGCGGCTGAGTTCGAAATAGGGTTTCAGGACATCGTCGTCGAGAGAGAATCGGAGCTCCCGGACCCGCTGTGCGTAATACCACCAGTCCCAGCCCTGAAAATCCTTGACTCCGTCACCGAACGCCTGGCCCTCCATGTCGACGAGTTCCCCGCGGGCCCGTTCCAGGCCCGGTTTCCAGACCTGGAGGAGAAACTCTGTTGCGCGCTGCGGTGTCTTGGCCATATTGACCGCCAGCTGGTAGTCGGCGTGGGTGCTGTAGCCCATCAGCCCGGCGCGCCGGGCACGCAGCCAGGCAATCTCCAGCAGGATTCCCCGATTGTCGAACTCGTTGCCCTGGGCGCCCCGGGATCGATAACCGTCGAAGAGACGGCGTCGAAGATCCCGGTTGTCCGCGTAGGTCATGAAGGCCTCGAATGAAGACCGGTCGAGCCCGAACACCCAGGCATCCTGGTGACCCCGGCTGATCGCCGCCTGGCGTGCAGCCGAGACGACGTCGGAGGGCAGACCGGCCAGATCTGCCTCGTCGGTGATTACAAGCTCGAAGTTCTTGGTTTCGGCCCGCAGATTCTGGCCGAACCGGGCGCTGAGTTCCGAGAGCCGGGCGTTGATCTCCTTCAGCTGCTCGCGAGTCTCCAACGGAAGAGCGGCGCCGGATCGCACGAAATCCCGATGGGTCAGTTCCGCGAGTCGGCGTTGTTCCGGGTCCAGCTCAGCTTCGTCCAGGGACTGGTAGACGGCATCCACCCGGGCGAACAGGGCCGGGTCCAGGTAGATGGCATCCTGCTGGCGCGTATAGCGCGGCTTGAATTCCAGCTCCAGGGCGTCGAGGGTCTCGTTGGTATCTGTGCTCGTCAGGTTGCTGAATACACTCCAGACCCGGCTGAGCTCCGTGCCAGACAGCTCGAGAGCGAGGATCGAATTCTCGAAATCCGGCGGTTCGGGATTGGCCAGGATGGCCGTGATACGTTCGCGTTGAGCTTCGAATCCAGCTTCGAGGGCCGGGCGGAAGTCCTCGTCACCAATTCTGTCGAAGGGCGGAATCCCGAACGGCGTGTCCCATTCCTCGAAAAATATGTTCTCGTTGTCTGTTTCCATCAACGCCTCTCCGGAGGCCGCCGCGGAGTCGGCGGCGAAGTGTGGCAAAAGGAAAACGGCCAGCGTAAGTACTGTGGTCTTCAGTCTCATGTTCGCTCCGGCCAGCTTGCGGAAATTGTTCTGATGAGGCCTAGTGTGATGTGCGTGACAGGGGCTTACGGGGCACTCAGTCAACTGCCTCTTAATACTCCCATAACTCATGGTCTGCATTGAGTCTGATCAATTCGGGACTTCGCGGAAAGAATGGCACATGGCATCAACGTCGTGGTACCGTGAAAAATCCGGTACTGATCAGCGAGAAGCGAGATGCGCAAGTTCCATCCAGTTCTGCTCGCCATGATGTTGTTCACCCTCGGGGTCGTAGTTCTGCTGGCCCTGAGGCTGATCTTCGGCATCGACTCCGCGCTGGTGCCCTGAGGACGTTCGTCTAGTCGGCGTCCTTGTCCTTGCCGCCCATCGATCTGGCGAGAGCGATTCGGCGATCCGCCATAGCTTCCAGCCGCGCCACGATCCGATGATTGACGGTGCCCTCCGGGTAGCGCCCGCTTTCGTCACGCTCACCCGCGTCAATTCCCGTCAGCAGTGAAAGGCATTCGTCCACGTGGCGGACAGCATAAATGTGGAACTGTCCCGCGGCCACCGCCTCCCTGACTTCCTTGTTCAGCATCAGGTGTTTTACGTTCGCCGCCGGGATAATGACGGCCTGTTCCCCGTTGAGCCCGCGATCGCGGCAGACGTTGAAGAAGCCCTCGATCTTTTCGTTAACGGCGCCGATGGCCTGGACCTGGCCGAGCTGATTGACCGAGCCCGTGACAGCCATGGATTGTTTCAGAGGGAGATCGGCGATAGCTGAAAGCAGCGCGCAGAGTTCCGCTGCCGAAGCGCTGTCCCCTTCCACGCCGGAGTAGCTCTGCTCAAAGACGAGGCTGGCGGACAGCGACAGAGGCTTGTCCCGGACGTAATGCGCACCCAGGAAGTTGGAGAGAATAAGTACTCCCTTGGAGTGAATGGGTCCGCCAAGCTCCACTTCCCGTTCTATGTCAATGACCTTGCCCGGGCCCAGAGTCACGCGGGCGGTGATCCGCGTCGGGTGTCCAAAGCCGAGCCCGCCTGCCTGGAACACCGCAAGCCCGTTGACCTGACCCGTGGTCGACCCTTCCGTGTCGATCATGATCGTCCCCCGACGGACCTCGCGGATCAATCGGTCTCGGATCCGGGCGGCGCGGTGCTCTCTCGCGTCGATGGCATGCTGCACGTCGTCGGCCGTGACGCGCTCACTCTCGCGCTGTTCAGCCCAGTAATGGGCTTCCCGGGTCACATCCATCAGATCGGCGATTCTGGTCGTCAGCATTTCCGAGTCGCCGGCGAGCCGACTGCTCTCCTCGACGAGCCGGGCCATGCCCGATGCGTCGATGGGCAGGAGGTTTTCCCGGCGCGCGATGGAACCGACGAGTCGGGCCAGGGCCTGTACCTCCTCGTCCGCGCGGTCGGCCTGCGTGTCGAAGTCCACTTTGACCTTGAACAGGGTGGCGAATTCCGGATCGTAGGCCTGCAGCAGATAATAGATGTGCGGTTCCCCGATCATGATTACCTTGGTCGAGAGCGGTATGGGCTCCGGCTCCAGGGATACGGTGCTGACAAATCCGTAGGCCTGATCCAGGCTCTGGATATTGATCTCGCCTGCCTTCAGTGACCGCTTTAGGGCATCCCAGGCGAAGGGCTTGAGCAGCACCTGCAGGGCATCCATGATCAGGTAGCCGTTGTTGGCCCGGTGCAATGCGCCGGCCCGTATGAGGTGGAAGTCCGTGACCAGCGTGCCCATGCGGGAAACGTGCTCGATCTGCCCGATCAGGTAGGGGTAGGTGGGATGCGTCTCGAAGACCACTGGCGCACCCTGCGCGTCCGAGTGATCGACGATCAGATTGACGCCATACCGCCTGAGCGCCGGAGAGCCTTCCCCTGAGTTGAGGATGAGACCCTCTCCGATCATCTGATCGTTCGGCGCCATCTGTGGTGCATCGCCGCGTTTGAAAAGTTCTACATGATTTGCGATGTCGCTTTTCATGGCCCGCAGATATTCCAGCACCCGCGGAAAGGCCTCGTAGCGTTTCAGCATCTCGGTCACAAGGCTGCCGACAGCAAACAGGGCCACGCCCTCGTCGAGCTCACGGACACCGGCCATGACGGTCCGGACCCGCCCGGGGATCTGCTCGAGCATCTGCCTCAATTCATGGCTCAGTTCCTTGGTGTCCTGCTGCAGACGCTTCTTGTCCTCGTCCGAGAGTCGCTGGTACTCCTTGGGCGAGATGACGCTCTCGCCGTCCTTGAGGGGGACGAAAGCGAAGCCAGTGGCTGTCTGGATCACGCCCAGGCCACGCTTTCGGGCGTTTTCCCGGACCTCTTCGAAGGCCGCCATCTGTTCCTGCTGAGCCTGCTCCTCGATGGCCTGCCTCTGGGCGCGGTATTCCTCGCTTTCCAGGGCGTTCGGAATGGCCGTGTGGGCTTCTGCGATGAGCTGGGTCACGTTGTCACGGAATTGCGAGCCCAGCCCGGCCGGCAGCTCGATTGCGGCAGGGCGCCGAGGATCCGAAAAGTTGTTCACGTAGCACCAGTCGGATGGTCTGGGAGCGCCCGCCGCGCGCTTCTCCAGATATTGCCGGACGAAGCTGTGCCGGCCCGTGCCGGTAGGGCCAAGCACGAACATGTTGTAGCCCTCACGGTCCAGCCCAGTGCCCAGCTCGATGGCCCCCATAGCGCGCTCCTGCCCAAGGAGCCCGAAATATTCTTCAAGCTCGCTCGAGTCCTGGAAACCGAGGGAATCGGGATCACAGCGGTGGTAAAGCTTGTCTGTGGGAAGGGGGCGCGGGGGCTGCATGGTGATCCTCCCTGTGACGGCATGCATCGCGGAGCGCATCCTCGCCGACGAGGGCCGGGCGAGGCTGCTCCCAACTCAAGCTTAGCAGCGCCCCGGGACAGCGACAGCGGACTCTGGCCGAGGATTCAGGAGGGAGAAGGATTCAGCCGGACCAGCCGGCCAGGCGCAGACCCCTGACGTAACGCTCCACGTCCGTCTCCCGGAGGAACACCCGAAGCCGCTCCTCTGTCAGGTCGGGGGCGAGCCGGATCATCTGGCCCAAAGCGCGGCGCGCCTCGTCAAGCTTGCCCAGCAGGGCGCTGGCCGCGGCAATGATGCGCCAGGCACCCGGCTGGTCGGACTTTATGTCGAGACTGCGCTGGGCAAACTGAATTGCTTCGTCGTATCGCTCCGCCATGAAGTGGGCGGAACCGATAGTGAACAGGAACTCGTTCATCAGCGGATCCTGTGGGGACAGGCGCATTGCCTTTTCAACCATCGGGATTCCCTCGTCGGGCCGACCTGCAGTGGTCAGGGTTGCGCCCAGCGACCAGAAGGCCAGCGCCGAACTCGGGTTTGCCTGGACGGCCCGCTCGAGCACCGCCACCGCCCGATCGCGATGACCGCAGAGTGAGCAGGCGAATCCCAGGGCGGTCAGCGACATGGGATCGTCCCGATCTGCCGCTACAGCGTGTTCGGCCGCCTGCATGGCCGCCCGCAGCGGTTCCTCACGGGAATCCACCCACTGGTAAATCACTTCGTACATGTGGCTGAAGGCGATCACGCAATAAGCCGTGGCGGAATCGGGCTGCAGTTCGAGCGCCCGGGCCGCCCAGGCGCGGGCCTTCGCCACACCCTCACGGGTGTAGCGATACAGGTGCCACATTCCGCGATGAACACAGTCCCAGGCATCCGCGTTCTTTGGTGCCCTTCGAATGGCGTGGAGCATTTCGCTCTGAAAAAGGGCCGGTCCCACGGCACCGGCGATGGATGCCGTAATCTCGTCCTGCACCTCGAAGATATCGCTGATCTCGCGATCGTATCGACCTGACCAGACCTGGCGGCCGTCGCCGCTGTCCACGAGCTCGGCGTTCACGCGTATCCGGTCACCGACTTTCCTGACGCTGCCGGTGACAATGTAGTGAGCGCCCAGGTCCTTGCCTGCCTGGCGGGGGTCTGTCGGCTTGTCCTTGTAAGCGAAACTGGAGTTTCGCGAAATGATGGGGTAAACCCGAAGCGCTGCCAGGGACGTGATCAGGTCCTCCGCCAGTCCGTCGGCGAAATATTCCTGGTTCGGATCCGCGCTCAGGTTGCGGAAAGGCAGTACAGCGATCGCGCTGCGGCCGCCAAAGCCCGGCACCTGGGGTTCGATACCGGCCCGGGAGTCATCGGGATCACGCTCCTCGTCATCCGGCTTGTGCTCGATTTCGTAGATCCGTACGGGCCGCGGCACGTTCTTCAGCGAGAATTCGCCCTTGTCCCGCAGGTTGAGCGGCAGCTTGCCGTCGACCTGGTCGAGCACCGCGCGGGAGATGGCCACGGAGCCCGGCGTTGCTTCCGCCTCGATCCGGGCCGCCACGTTGACGCCGTCGCCAACGATCCGGTCGCCGATCACGATCAGGTCCCCCACGTTGATCCCGATGCGGAAGCGCATTTGCCTGTCTTCGGGGCGCTCGGCGTTGTTCTCGGCAAGCTGTCGCTGGATCTCGATTGCGCACTGGACCGCATCCACGGCGCTGGGGAATTCCGCCAGCAGATTATCGCCGACCGCGTCCACAACCCTTCCGCCGTGCTGCTTGATCAGGCCGCCCATGATCGAACGATAGGCGTCCAGGGTTTCCAGGGTCGCCACTTCGTCGCGTGCCATCATCTGCGTGTAGCCTACGGCGTCAGCAGTGAGAATGGCGGCCAGTCTGCGCTCCATGTGTCCGGACCCTTAATCGTCGCGTGTCCGCGGTAGACCCGCAATTCTACTATCTGGAGGCAGGCCGTAGTCAGTTGCCGTCAGACAGGGGGCATCTGTTCGACCAGAAGCTCCACTACCTTGTTCAGGTCCAGACGTGGCCAGGCGCTCAGCACATCGCCGGCGCGGGGCTGGTTGCCCGGGGAGGCGGACCCGGTTCCCGGCAGGACGATACATTCAACGTTGGGGTAATAACGGGCGCGCAGTTCGGGATTCACCATGGAGAAAATTGCCACTGTCGGGACGGAGAAAGCGTCTGCCACGTGGTAGGCGCTGGCATCCACCGTGACGAGCCCTGCGGCGTTCTTGATCAGGGCGCAATATTGCTCGAATCCGCGGGAAGACAGCTCAGAAAGGTCAACGTGTCGCGGGTGCATGTTGGGAAGCGGCACCAGGGACGCCACGTCCATGTCCGTTTCCCTGACCAGCCGTGTGCACAGTTCGCGGAATACTTCCGCGGGCATGTTGCGTTCCAGGCTCCCTCCGATGGGGTGCAGGATCACGTAGCGCCTGGTTCTGTCCCGCAGGGCGTCGCCCACCTCCTTGACCACCGGAATGGACAGGGAGAGCCGGTTGCGTTTTTCGTTTCGGGGTACGGCGGTCGGGTCGATCCCCATCAGCTCCAGGAAGAAGTCGACGGTGCAGCGAGTATTTACCGTCGGTCGGTCCACCAGCCCGCCCAGATCCCAGTAGCCGTCGAGCTTCAGGAATGCATCGATGGGCATCGGCAGCATCTTCACCCGGTCCACGCCGCCGTGCATGCTGGTGACGGCCAGGGCGCTGTCGTAGCCGGATGGCCTGACCCACATCTCGACGTCCAGTTCTCCAATCCCCGCCGTCTGTATTCGCTTGCGGACCTCGCGGAACGCGGTCAAACCGACGAGCGTGTCGCTCAGGCCTGTACCGAATCCGTTTAGGATGGCCAGCCGGACAACACCGTCCCCCTTGAGTTTCATGACCTGATTGTCGATGGCGCGAAACGGCATGGCCGACACCTGACCGCTCTGGGCCGCTTTCTTGCGCTGGAACTCGCCGCGATTGGAGATACCCAGTTCCAGCGGCGGTCGATGGGTGGCGAGCCAGTCCTCTTCCTCCACGCGGGACAGGGCGCGTCTTGCCTCCCTTGTGGGGAGCGAGGAACGCAGCTCTATGAAGTCGTACATGGAGGTGACGTAGTTGGCGTCTTTGCCCCGGGCAGGCGACAACTCCTGCTGTTTCCCGTGGCGCTCGACCGAGACCCGCCGGTTGGACCTGAACAAGAACATGGGTCGTTTCAGCGCGCCTCCGATGATGATGTTGCCCCTGCCGCGATCCTAGCGGCTTTCGCCCCGAATCGGCAGTGGCGGGCGGTGCTTTCAGGCGCCCCGTCCGCGGGCAGTAAAAAACCGTAGCGTCGACACGGTCTGTTCAGTGACTGGCCAAATCGGGTTCCGAGCCTTGCCAGCGCACGGTTGTCCTGGTCGCGGCTCGAGATTCGCCGAGTCCCTGTCCCGTGCCGCTATTTAACATATTGACTTTCCATAATGTCAAACAAAATCAGCTTGTTGCATAAATGAGGTAGATCAATGTCTCAAATCCCCGCAAGGGTTATCCTGTGGGCTCAACGGAGCAGCCAACTCTTCAGAGGTGACTCATGGAGAATCGGAAAGCAGCCTCCGGGGGGGAACTGGCGTCGCGCGACGCGCGTCTGCTGCGAAGGCAGCGACGACGACGTCGGCGGCACGAGGCACGGAGGCCATGAACGAAACCCCGCCGATCAGGCGGGGTTTTCAATTACGCATGACCCACCTGCTGATCTGTTCCCCGTGCCGTTCCGGATCAGGCTGTAGATTCCCTGTCGGCCGGGCTTTCTGACTTCGAATAAAGCTCGCGACACTCGGCTTCCCTGCCCCGTACGACACGCCGGCCCTGGAGGGGCCCACGGGTCTCGGTGACCACAGTGTGCTGTCCTTCCTCGTGGTCCTCGTTGTAAAAGTAGAGAACGACCCAGTCGTAAACCTTGTCCAGTTCGTGGGCGCGGGCGGTGTTGGAAAACAGGGCCGTGAAATGCCAGCCGTCCCGGTCAGCGTGGAGGATCGGCAGCCAGGCTTCCCCCTCGGGGTTGAACCGTTTGGGGGCGATCCTGGGCAGTGAGCCCTCGGTCGCCCCTTTCCTGTAGTCACGGTCGATCCGGAGGAGGGTGGCAACCGAGGGACCGTCCGCGCCGGTGCGGCCGGAAGTCCGCCGGGCTCGACCGAGCATGGTCGCCAAGGTGGCGCGGAGCGCCTGGAGCTTTCGGGAGCCGATCCCCGGCAGGCCCTCCAGTCGTCCGTCGAAGGCAGCCGTTTCAAGTTCTTCCAGAGTGTCCACATGCAGATCATCGTGGATTCGCTTTGCCAGCGCCGGACCGATGCCGGGAACGGTTTGCAGGAGGTTTTCCGGCTGCAGACTTCCGCGCAGCCGTTCCAGCTGGCTCCATCGGCCCGTGTGAACCATTTCCCACACGGCAGCCGCGATGCCTTTGCCCACGGTCGGCAGGGAAACCAGACCCTCCATGCCTTCGGACCGGGAAATTTCCTCCAGGTCCCGGTCCATCTCTCCGACCGTAGCGGCTGCCCGGCGGTATGCCCGCACCCTGAAGGGATTGGCGCCCTGGACTTCCAGCAGTTCCGCCATCTCGTCCAGTTTCTCGGCAATTTGCTTGTTGAGCACCGAGGCCATCTGCTTCTTCCCGGGACTTTGTTTTCCTACTGATTCTGGCACAGCCCGGAGATCGCCACAGAGTTTCGGGTCGGATTTGCCGCTTTCGTCGATTGCGGGAGCACCGAGTCCGGGTTCCGCAGCGCGGGCGGATCCTGACCGGACTGCCATACTTGGAGTAAAAGGGAGAGCAGCGTCATGAAAGTCCAGATCCGGCACCGATGCCGTCTGCCTCTGTTAGGGGTCGTTCTGGCGGGTTTGGCCGCCGGCCCAGTGGCCGCAGACGATATGGCGACCCGTCGCGCGGCGCTGGTGGACGAGATCGCCGGCGACGTACGAATGACCGCCAGGTACCTGGGCCGTGACCGTCTCGACACGCGGGTCCTGGAAGCGATAGAGACCGTTCCCCGACACGAGCTTGTGCCCAGGGACCAGCGCAGGTTTGCCTACGATAACCGGCCCCTGCCCATCGGTTACGGCCAGACAATATCGCAGCCTTACATCGTGGCGATCATGACGGATCTGATCGAGCCCGGTGCTGCCGACGTCATACTGGAGGTCGGCACGGGATCGGGTTACCAGGCGGCCGTGCTGGCCGAACTGGTGAATACGGTCTGCACGATCGAGATTATTCCCGAGCTCGCCGAGCGCGCGCGTGGGGACCTGGCCCGGCTCGGTTATCGCAATATCCGGACACGAGAGGGCGATGGTTATTACGGCTGGACGGAGTGCGGACCCTTCGACGGTATCGTCGTGACCGCCGGAGCAAGCCACGTGCCTCCGCCTCTGATTGAACAGCTCAAGCCGGGCGGCAAACTCGTCATCCCGGTGGGCAGCCGCTTTCTCACCCAGCAGCTATTGCTGGTCGAGAAAGATGATGAGGGAAGCGTGTCGACGCGGCAGGTCCTGCCGGTACGCTTTGTACCGCTGACCGGCGGCCACTGAACGCAGGCGTCCGGTCGCCACATGGATTCCACCTTGCGCCGGCCTCCGCTGATATCGCTGGCCCTGGCGTCGGCCGCTGCGCTGGCCTACCAGCTCCTCCTGATCCGGGTGTTTTCCATCATCCAGTGGCATCACTTCGCGTACATGATCATCAGCCTGGCTCTGCTCGGCTACGGCGCGAGCGGGACTTTCCTGAGCCTGGTGCGCGGTCGCATCGGTCGCTGGCTTCTGCCTGCCTATGTGTCATCCATCGCCCTGTTCGCCGTGACCGGTCTCCCGGCGTTTCTGCTGGCGCAGAACATCGCGTTCAGTCCCGAGGAACTGCTCTGGCGACCGGTATTGATCTGGCGGCTGGCGGGTCTGTACTTCCTGCTGGGGACACCGTTTTTCTTTGTCGCTGCTGCCGTCGGTCTGGCCTTTATGGGCTGGGGTCGCCTGGCCGGTCGTGTCTACGGGACCGATCTGGGGGGTGCGGCGGCGGGGGGGCTGATCGCCGTGGGATTGCTCTGGTGGATGGAACCATTGCGATGCATGGAGGCGGTAGTGCTGCTGGCTGGCGTGGCCGCCTTCGCGGCGGCCCTGGAAACCGGGTGTGCACGAGGCGTAACGGCGCTGTTCGCGCTGCTCTTCGCCACCGTGCTGCTCGTTGCGCCGAAACCCATACTGCAGTTGTCTCCCTACAAGGACCTCAACGCTTCGCTACAGGTCGCGGGCGGCCGG
>Ga0111153_1151_pt1 | contig 10974 bp, 9 predicted proteins | sample DeeMarSeWOR28_12_FD_80255 | JGI IMG/M metagenome (GOLD analysis project Ga0111153, IMG submission 80255) | Gammaproteobacteria bacterium SG8_31 | reverse complement strand
GTCCTGATCATCGTCGGCAACACCATCCGCCTGGATATTCAGAATCGGCGTGACGAAATCGAGGTGAGCAAGCTTATTGGCGCGACCGATGGGTTCATCCGGCGACCTTTCCTTTACACCGGCGCCTGGTACGGGATTCTGGGCGGGCTCCTGGCGCTCGGGCTGGTGACCGGTTCTCTGTTCGCCCTGGACGATCCTGTCCGCCGGCTGTCGGGGCTCTACGGCAGCGGGTTCCGGCTCACGGGTCCGGGGCTGGCAGGCGGAAGCGGTCTCATCGCCGCCGGCATCGCCCTGGGCTGGCTGGGATCATGGCTCTCCGCGACCCGTACCATGCGGCGGATCGAGCCCGGCGGTCGCGCATAAACATCTGTTTCTTTTATATTTAATCCCTGGAACTCTCTGAAGCCTTAGCACTCTAACGGACGGAGTGCTAAAATTCGCGCCGCAAGGGAAAGGTAAATTTTTATGGCGACAGCTTTGATTCAGCGTAATGGTCAGCTCCTGCCCTCCGGGCCGTTGGGGAGCGTGGATGCGTATATCCAGGCGGTCTCGACCATCCCGGTACTGAGCCAGGACGAGGAGCATACGCTGGCGGTCCGGTTCCGAGAGGAAGGCGATCTGGAAGCAGCGCGGCAGCTGGTGTTGTCGCACCTGCGTTTTGTCGTCCACATCGCCCGCAGCTACAGCGGCTACGGCCTGCAGCTCGGCGATCTGATCCAGGAAGGCAACGTGGGCCTGATGAAGGCCGTCAAGCGCTTCGACCCTGAAGTGGGCGTTCGGCTCGTTTCTTTCGCCGTCCACTGGATCCGGGCGGAAATCCACGAATTCGTGCTGCGCAACTGGCGGGTGGTCAAGGTCGCCACGACCAAGGCCCAGAGGAAACTTTTCTTCAATTTGCGCAAGGCCAAGCAACGCCTTGGCTGGCTCAGTGCCGACGAGACGCGGGCCGTCGCCGAGGACCTTGGCGTGCCCGAGCGGGAAGTGACGGAAATGGAGAAGCGCCTCGCCGCACGCGATATGGCCTTCGACCCGGCGCCGGGCGCCGCGGACGACGAAGAAGTCTATACGCCGGCGGCCTACCTGCCGAACCCGGACTCGGACCCGGCGGTGCGCGCGGAGGAAGAGGACTGGGAGACGACGGCATCCCGGAGCCTGTACGCCGGCATATCCTGGAGGCGCGCTGGCTTGCCGATGACAAGCGCACCCTGCAGGACCTGGCGGACGAATACGGCATATCTGCCGAGCGGGTCAGGCAGCTGGAGGCCAACGCCATGAAGAAACTCCGGGAAATGGTAGCCCTCTGAGGCGTGATGAACGCATTTTTTTGAGCCCGGCAGCGCCGGGCTTTTTCATGCCCGTTAACCACGCCGGATAAACTAGAGCGTAGGGCTATGGGGCTACCAGAGTCCTGTCACGGCCCATCAATAAAAGCGGCACCAATGCCCCCGGCACCGACCGTAGAGGATAGATAATCCAGCCGGCAACCCCGCAGGAAATGGCCAGGTATTGTTATTGCGAATCATTCTCGTTAGCATTCGTAATAACAGTTCATTTCCGATTCGGAGATTGTCGTCATGCCCTCCAGGTTTCTTCACAGCGCCGCCGCCTGCCTGTTTCTGCTTGCCCTCGCCGGACCCGGGAGCGCGCAGGAGCCCGCCACCGACGATCCGTCATCCACGTCGCCACCGGCTCTGCTCGACAGCGTGACTATCGTGGGCAGCCAGGCGGCGGCCCGGCGCACCGGTGGCTCCGCTTATTACCTCGGTCCCCAGACGCTGCAGCGCTTCGATTACGGGGACGTTCTGCGGGTGATCAGAAGCGTGCCTGGCGTCTATGTTCAGGACGAGGAAGGGTACGGTCTCCGTCCCAATATCGGGATCCGCGGCTCCGGCCTCGATCGCAGCGGCCGGATCGCCCTCCTCGAGGACGGGGTGCTCATCGCACCCGCTCCCTATGCGTCTCCCTCGGCCTACTATTTCCCGACCCAGCGGCGCATGTCCGGTGTGGAGGTGCTCAAGGGTCCGGCTGCCGTGCGGGTCGGACCGCGCACCACCGGAGGTGCCGTCAACCTGCTCTCGACGCCGATGCCGTCGAAGACCGGTGCGCAGCTCGACGTCACGGCCGGCCAGAACGACAGCCGCGAAGCCTACGGCTGGGCCGCCTATCGAAACGAAAACGTGGGGCTCTTTTTCGAGACCGTCCAGCAGGAAACCGACGGGTTCAAGAACCTCGATCCGAACGACCGTAACAGCGATACCGGCTTCGACCTCGAGGATTACTTCGGCAAGCTGCTGCTGACCACGGACCAGGACGCCCGCTGGTACCAGGGTCTGGAGGTCAAGTGGGGGTTCACCGACCAGAATTCCAATGCGTCGTATCTCGGACTCACCGACGAGGACTACGATGACGATCCCTTCCGGCGCTATGCGGCCTCCCAGATCGACAATATCCAGTCGAATCACTACCACCGCCAGGCCACCTGGTTCCTGGCTCCGAATACGGCACCCTGGGACGTGTCGGTCACCGTTTACGACTTCGATTTCGATCGCAACTGGTACAAGCTCCAGTCGGTCGGCGGATCGAGCATCAGCAACATCCTCGATGACCCGGATGATTACGCCGCAGAGATGGACTGGATTCGCGGTGGCGACAGCCCGGACGACACGCTGGTGCTGAGGAACAACAATCGCGACTATTACTCCCGGGGCATCCAGGGCCGGGGCAGCTATGACTTGGGCACGTGGCCGGTGACGGTGCGCGCGGGATTCCGCTTCCACGAGGACGAAGAGGACCGCTTCCAGAGCGAGGACGGCTACCGGATGGAATCGGGAACCATGTTCCAGACCTCGAACGGAGCGCCCGGCAGTCAGACCAACCGGGTGAGTGACGGCAGCGCGAGCGCGGGCTACCTGGAGACCGAGGTCCGGCTGGGGGACTGGCAGTTCACGCCGGGCCTGCGCTACGAGGACATTACGCTCACCCGGAAAGACTACGCCACCGACGATCCCGGCCGCGAAGACGGGCCCACCCGGACTCGGAGCAACCGGGTCACCGAATGGATCCCGGGGCTGGCGGCGCTGTGGCAGACAACGCCCCGACTCAGCCTGCTCGGCGGGGTCAGCAAGGGTTTCAACCCGCCGGGGCCGGGCAGCGAGTCGGACCCCGAAGAAAGCATCAACTATGAGTTCGGGGGTCGCTACGGACGGGAGGATCTGTTCGTCGAGGCCATCGGCTTCTACACCGACTACGAGAACCTGGTGGGCACGGTAACCGAGTCCACCGGTGGCGGTGGTGACATCGGAGCACAGTTCGACGGCGGTGAGGCGCACGTGACCGGGCTGGAGTTACTCGGATCGTACCGCTACGACGGCCTCGGGCGGTTCGGGCTGGAGGTGCCGGTGGAGCTGAACTGGACGTGGACCGCTGAAGCGGAGTTCGACAACAGTTTCGAGAGCGATTACGACCCCTGGGGTGTCGTGGAATCGGGCGACGAGCTGCCGTACATACCCGAGCATCAGGGCCGCCTCTATACCGGGCTCCTACATCGGCTCTGGCAGCTCAATCTCAACGTGACCTATACAGACAAAGTTCGGACCCGGGCGGGCAGCGGGAGCCTCCCCTCGGACGAGGCAACCGACAACGCGGTGGTCGTGGATCTCGCAGCCGCCTGGCATGCCACCCGTTGGCTGGACGTGGTGCTGCGGGTCGACAACCTGTTCGACGAGGATTACATCGTCGCGCGCCGGCCTGCCGGCGTGCGCCCGGGTCGGGACCGGACGGCGATGCTGGGTTTGCGAATGCGGCTGTGACCTCAGGAGGGTCCCCGGGCCGGGCACGCCCGCCCGGGGACCCCCTGGACTCCAGGCGTCTCGCGGTGGCGACGCGATCCGTCGGCAGATTGCTTCATCCTCGCGGGAATCTCGACGGCGCCGCGCGTCGGTGAATCAAGAACGCTTGGTTTATCATCGACTCCGGCGAGAAAACCTGGAGCCCGCGGCATGGCCCTGAAGAGCGTGGATATCTGGCTGGAGGAATATGGCGAAAGTCACCAGAACCCGGTGAACAAGGCCATACACTGGATCTGCGTGCCTCTGATCGCGCTGAGCCTGGTAGGCGTGCTCTGGGATCTGCCCGTGCCCCGGGCCTTCGCCGACATCTCGCCGGTGATGAACTGGGGAATGCTCTTCCTGATGGCCTCCATCGTTTATTACTTCATCCTGTCGCCGCGACTGGCGCTGGGAATGGTGATCGTGATCGCCGGCTTCGTGCTCGCGCTATGGTGGCTGGACACGCTCTCCACGCCCCTGTGGCAGATTTCCGTGGCTATCTTCGTCGCGGCCTGGATCGGGCAGTTCATCGGCCACGCCATCGAGGGACAGAAGCCTTCCTTTTTCGAAGACCTTCAGTTTTTGATGATCGGTCCACTGTGGCTGCTGTCGTTCGTCTATCGGCGACTTGGCATTCGTTTCTGATCGCCGTTGTCTGCAGCGCCTGCCGCAGCGAGACTTCGCCATGAGCGCTCGTTTCGTTCTGGCATGCCTGGGTCTGACGCTCGGTCTCACAGGCGGATATGCCGACGAGCACGCTTCGACCATGAATGTGGAAATCAGTCTCGTGGAACTCTCGCGGAGCAGACCGGGACTTTCGAAGTCGTGGCCATCGTCCGTGCCGACGACGACGGCCGGCTGCTGGCCGCCCCCCACCTGAGATTTCCCGGCGGTCAGACTTCCGTGGTTGCCGTTGAAAACGAGGCGGGAGACCGGATCAGCCTATCTATCGGGCCCGTTTTCCGCAGCAGAGAGGCGCAATGGCTGGTGGTCTGGCGCCGAGGCGGCGGAACCATCGGCCGTTTGACGGGCCGAGTCAGCGTATTCGGCGCCGATTAATCCGCGGCGGCCGCTTTGACGGCCTCCGCGACCGCCTGGTGAACCGCCGGATCCAGGGCATCCGGAACCAGATCGCTCTCGTCGGCAGTATCCGCGATGGCTTCGGCAGCGGCCAGCAGCATGGCGTCGGTGAAACGTCGGGCCCGGGCATCCAGGGCACCGCGGAACAGACCGGGAAACCCGAGCACGTTGTTAATGCTCTTGCCGTCTGCCGCGAACACGGCGCCGGCGTCGCGGGCCGTCGCCGGCTCGATTTCCGGATCCGGATTGGTCAAAGCCAGGATAACCTGCCCCGGCCGAACCATCTCGGGCTTGATCAGGCCCCGGACCCCGGTGGTAGCGATGACGATCTCGGCTTCGGCCATGATCCGCTCCAGGTTTGACGCCTCCCCGCCCAGCTCCTCGAACCGGGCAACGGCGGACGGATCCAGATCGGCCCCGAGAATCCGGCTGGCGCCCCGGGCGAACAAAAGCCTGGCGATACCGTAACCCGCCGCTCCCAGGCCGACCTGACCGACCAGACTCTGGGACAGCCGCTGTCCCGAGATCCGTCCCGCATTCCGGACCGCCGCCAGCGTCACGACGGCAGTGCCGTGCTGGTCGTCGTGAAGCACGGGCTTGTCGAGACGCGCCGTCAGTTCACTCTCCACCTGAAAACATGCCGGTGCGCCGATATCCTCCAGCTGGATGGCCCCGAAAGACGGAGCGATGGCAACGACGGTCTCGATGATCGACGCGGGATCCTTGGCGTCCACGAGAATCGGGACGCCGCTGATACCTGCCAGGGTGGCGAACAGGGCCGCCTTGCCCTCCATGACCGGTAACCCGGGCAACGGGCCGATATTGCCGAGCCCGAGCACGGCAGAACCGTCGGTCACGATGGCAACCGTATTGCCGATATTGGTGAAGTCCCAGGCCTTCTCGGGATCGTCGCGAATGGCAAGGCAGACCCTGGCGACCCCTGGCGTATACAGATCCCGCAGGATCTGCTGGCTGGCAATTTCCTGGCTGGACACGGTCCGGATCTTGCCGCCCCGATGACGATTGAACACACGATCAGACTTGCCGAGCACGCGCGCATTCGGCAAAGCGTCAACCCGGTCGAAGACCCCCCAGTCCGCCTCCTCGTCCATGTCGACCGTGATCTCCCAGACGGTTCGGCCCTGTTCACGTCGCACGGCGGCAAGATGTTCCACCACGAGACCGGCGTCTCCGAGGACGCTGAGGATTCGCGCCAGGCTGCCCGGCTTGTGTTCTGACTCGATCAGTAGAATTTCGGGAATCTTCATGGCTTTATCCTCATCCTGTCGCCGCCCGGGACCGGTGGGCCAGGAAGACCTTTTTCGCCTGCCGGAAAACGATAGCGTGCAGTTCGGCAGTGTGTACGGGCGTCGCCGCATAGCCGCCGGAGAGCAGCAGAACAATGGGCAGACCGGCGTCGCGCACCGTTTCCAGCACAAACCGGTCCCGTCGCTCGAGCCCGTCCCGCGTGAGCCGCATGCGGCCGTAACGATCTCCCTCTGCGGGATCGACGCCGGCAAGATAGAACACGCAATCCGGTCCGGATTCCGCGATGGCCCGGGGCAGCGCCTCGCAGAGAACTTCCATATAGCGGTCATCCCCCGTCCCGCAGGGCAGACCGATATCGAGGGTGGAGCGGGTTTTTCGCGCCGGGAAATTCTTCTCGCCGTGGATGGAGAAAGTGTACGCCTCCGGATCGTTGTGGAAGATAGCGGCGGTCCCGTTACCCTGGTGCACGTCCAGATCGACCACCAGCGCTCTTCGAATCCGGCCGAGTCGGCGTAAATGCCGCACGCAGATGGCCACGTCGTTCAGAACGCAGAATCCCTGGCCGTGATCCGGGAACGCGTGGTGGGTACCGCCTGCCAGGTTGCCTGCACAACCGTCTTCCAGGGCCATCAGGCCGGCGTTGACGGTGCCCGCGACAGCCAGCCGCGATCTGCGCCACAAGCCCTCCGACCAGGGGATGCCCACCCGCCGCTCCTCGGTTCGCGACAGGTTCCCGGTCGAGAGTTTCCAGAGGTATTCGTCCGTGTGGACCAGCCGAAGCAGATCCATGTCCGCCTCTTTGGGACGCACGATCCCCCCTGGTGCGACCACGCCTTCGGCCAGCAGTATTTCGTAGAGTCCCGGGAACTTCGCCATCGGAAACGGGTGGCCCTGGGGCAGCTCGACGAAGTAGTCCGGATGATATGAAACCCGCATCGGGCTCTCCCCCTCCTGGACCATCACAGTTCGCCCGGCTAAGTTATCACAGCCTGCATGACTGCCTGTCTCCGGTATGCGATTACCGCTAGAATTTGAGTATCGGATCCGGCACCCCGCCCGATCCCATGATCACGGGAGCTGACTTTGTCTGCCATCGACCCGCTGGATTTCTTCGACGTCCGCAGTGAACTCTCGGAAGACGAGCAAATGGTGCAGGACACCGTGGCCCGATTCACCGACGAGAAGATCCTGCCCATTATCAGGGAGGCTTTCGAGGAGCACCGTTTTCCAGCGGAGCTCGTTCCTGAGCTCGCCGCCCTCGGTCTGCTCGGTTCGTCCATCGAGGGCTATGAGTGCGCGGGCCTCAACGCTGTCTGCTACGGGCTGATCTGCCAGGAGCTCGAGAGGGGCGACTCCGGTATCAGAAGCTTTGTCTCGGTCCAGTCGAGCCTTTGCATGTATCCCATTTTCGAGTACGGCACAGAGGAACAGCGGGAACGCTGGCTCCCGGCAATGGCCCGCGGGGAGGCCATCGGCTGTTTCGGGCTCACGGAGGCTCACGGCGGCTCCGACCCGGGCAATATGAAGACATACGCGAAGAAGGATGGTGATGACTGGATCCTGAACGGATCGAAAATGTGGATCACCAACGGCTCCGTCGCGGATCTTGCCGTCGTCTGGGCGCGTACCGACGAGGGAATCCGCGGATTCATCGTCGAGAAGGACATGGCGGGTTTCGAGGCGCCGGAAATCAAGCGTAAATTCTCGCTTCGGGCGTCGGTGACCTCATCTTTGTTTTTCGACAACGTGCGTGTTCCGGAAGGCAATCTCCTTCCCGGTGTCATCGGTCTCAAAGGGCCCCTGTCCTGCCTGACCCAGGCCCGCTACGGCATCACCTGGGGCGCCATAGGCGCGGCCCAGGCCTGCCTCCAGGAAGCGCTGGACTACGCCCGCGACCGGAAGCTTTTCGGCAGACCCACGACCCACACCCAGACTATCCAGCGGAAACTGGCGGAAATGAGTCGCCGCATCACCACGGCGCAACTGATGTCCCTGCGCCTGGGAAGGCTGAAGGACAAGAACTATCTCCACCCGAGCCAGGTATCCATGGCGAAATGGAACAACGTGCGGATGGCCCTGGACGCCGCCAGGGAAGCGCGCGATATCCTCGGCGGTGCGGGCATCAGCGCCGAGTATTGCCCCATCAGGCACATGCTCAACCTGGAGAGCGTGGTGACCTACGAGGGCACCGAGACTATTCACGAACTCGTAATCGGCAAAGAACTCACCGGTGTCAGCGCTTTCTGAGGCCACTCCGCCAGAGGAATCGGTGACGACTTGATAGTTGCCCCGGAGGCCCGGTTGTCGCCGGGCGCTGGAGACCGGCTCGTCCGGATCCGCGACGCGAGCCCTTGCCCATGAGACACGGCGTCAGCCCCTACACTCATCGCAACGTGTGGGCGCTGGCTGCGCCGATGATCCTGTCCAACGTCACGGTTCCTCTTCTGGGTCTCGTCGACACGGCCGTCATGGGCCATCTGGAATCTCCCCGCTACCTCGGGGCTGTCGCCGTAGGCGCGACCCTATTCAGCATCATCTTCATGGGCCTGAATTTCCTGCGCATGGGCACCACCGGCCTCGCGGCTCAATCCCGGGGGGCAAACGATGCGGACGAGATGCGGACGGTCCTCGCCCAGGCTGTGCTGATCGCTCTGGGGTTGTCCGCCCTCCTGCTGCTGCTGCAACGGCCGGTTGGACAACTGGCGATCTGGCTGATATCCCCCGCCCCGGAGGTGGTGACGCCCGCCTGGACCTATTTCAACGTCCGCATATGGGCTGCGCCGGCCGCGCTGACGAATTTCGCGCTGGTGGGCTGGTTCATCGGCATGCAGAACACTCGGGCGCCTCTCTACCTGATGCTGACGACCAATGTCACCAATATCGCGCTGTCGCTCTTCCTGGTGGTCGGGCTGGGCTTCCGAACCGGCGGCGTCGCGGCGGCCAGCGTCCTGGCCGAGTTCTCCGGTCTGGCTCTGGGCATCTGGCTGGTTCGCAGGGAGCTGTCTCGCGTCGGGGGAACCCTGCATCGCGGGAACGTTCTGGATCCGGTCAAGCTGCGCCGGATTCTTTCCGTCAACGGCAATCTGCTGGTCCGAACCCTGTCCCTCATGTTCGTGTTCGCGTTTATTACCGCCCAGGGCGCCCGTATGGGCACGGCCATCCTGGCGGCCAACGCGATCCTGCTCCAGTTCCAGTACCTGATGGCCTACGCCCTGGACGGCTTCGCCCATGCGGCGGAGGCCCTGGCGGGCAGGGCATTTGGCGAGCGCAATCCCCGGGGGTTCCGCAAGGCAGTCCGCCTGTCACTTGTCTGGTCCGCTGCCGTGGCCCTCCTGTTTGCGCTGGGCTATGCGCTCGCCGGGCCCTCTCTGATCCACCTCCTGACGGGACAGCCCGATCTTCGGGAGCTCAGCGCAAGCTTCCTGCCGTGGGTGGTTCTCTCGCCGCTGGTATCGTTCTGGAGTTTTCTGCTGGACGGAGTGTTCGTGGGCGCCACCTGGGCCCGGGAAATGCGCAACACCATGCTGATCTCGTCCTTCGGCGTTTTCGTGCCCGTCTTTTACCTGACGCAGGTCCTGGAACTGGGCAATCACGGCCTGTGGTTTGCGTTCGTCGTTTTTATGCTCGCGCGTGCCGTGACAATGGGGCGCGTCTACCGTATCAAGCTGAATCCGTTGGCATCCGCTGCCTGATCGACGAAGGCTGGCAATTATCCTTATGGCCTGACTCATCCCGCGGCATACCAGGGAGAACCCGATAAACATGACATTTCCGGACCACGTGAGACAGATACTGAGAATAACCTCGACCCTTTCCCTGGCGGCGGGCAGCATGATTGCCGTTATCGTCGTGGCGGCTTCCGGCATCGATATCGGGTTTGAACTGGAGGCCGACAGAGCTGACGCCATATGGATCCTGCTGGGGCTGCCGCTGATCTGCCTGATCGCGGCCATGCTGTTGTCGCCGCTGTCATACATCTTCGACAGAATGCTGTTCCGGCGCCGTCCGCGGACACCATGATCTGTAACGGATCACCGGGAAGATCCGCATCCCGGCACCGGTCTGTCCTGCCGGAGGAGTGCTAAGCTGTCATCTCTTCCCGGCACGGAGCCGAGTTCCATGAAAGTCAGCATCAGGCACAGCGAGCCGGAGGATTTCGAGGCTCTCCGGGAGATCTTCGCGCAGCCCAAAGCCATGGCGGGCACCCTGCAGATGCCCTACCCGTCCGAGGAGATGTGGAAAAAGCGCCTGTCGGACGTACCGAAAGGCATGTATTCCCTCGTGGCCTGCGTGAACGGCGACGTGGTCGGCAATCTCACCCTGTTCCAACGCGCCGGATGGCCCCGGCGTCAGCACGCGGGCGAACTGGGTATGGCCGTCCACGACCGCTGGCAGAACAAGGGCGTGGGCGGAGAGCTGAGGCGGACAACTGGCTGAACCTGGTTCGGCTGGAGCTGACCGTGTACACGGATAACCAGGCCGCGATCCACCTCTACGAAAAATGGGGCTTTCAGAGAGAGGGCACCATGACAAAGTACGCGTTTCGCGACGGCAGCTTCGCGGACGCCCTGATGATGGCCCGGATCCGCGATGCTAACCGGGGACCGGCCAGCGGGGCCGTCTGATCAGCCGGGAAAAATCGATGATCGATCCGGACAGCTACGACTGGTCGCGATTTGAAATCGTGTTTTATTACGACCGTCCGCCGGCCGAGGTATTCCGGGCCTGGTCCACCGTCCGGGGACTGACGTCCTTCTTCGTGGAGACCGCCAACTTCGTCTCGCCCGGTGGCGTCGAG
>Ga0111153_1120_pt1 | contig 11200 bp, 11 predicted proteins | sample DeeMarSeWOR28_12_FD_80255 | JGI IMG/M metagenome (GOLD analysis project Ga0111153, IMG submission 80255) | Gammaproteobacteria bacterium SG8_31 | reverse complement strand
ACCCCATTGCGCCACGTCGCCCTGCGTTATTTCAACGTCGCGGGCTCCGACCCGGGCGGCCGCATCGGCCAGTCCACCGAGAAGGCCACCCTTCTTGTGAAGGTGGCGGCGGAAGCCGCTGTCGGACGGCGCGACAAGGTGTTCATTTTCGGGACGGATTACGACACCCCGGACGGCACGGGGGTGCGCGACTACATCCACGTGGAGGACCTGGCCTCCGCTCACCTGAGGGCCCTGGATTACCTGCGGGCCGGGGGTGAGTCGATCACCCTGAATTGCGGCTACGGCCATGGCTACTCGGTGCGGGAGGTCCTGGACGCCGTGACGCGCGTTCACGGCGCCGCCCTGGACATCGAGGAAGGACCGCGCCGGGCCGGCGACCCGCCCACCCTGATCGCCCGGGCCGATAAAGTCAGATCCGTCCTGGACTGGACGCCGGAATACGACGACCTGGAAACCATCGTGACCCATTCCCTGGCCTGGGAGCGGAAGCTGGCCGGCCGGACCGGCTGAGCCGGGTCATTCGACGACGGGATTCTGCCTGTTCCGTGTCCGCCAATCGACGGCCTGAAGGCCCTTTCAGCCAAATTTGCGCAACTCCAGAATTCAACTCTGCGCACCGAAACGGGACGGAATTAAAGTCGACAAGCCTCCATGCCGGCCACTTAATGACTTTAATTAAGCTCTCTATATTATTGGTTTTTAATATTCTAAGTTCATGCTCGACTGAAAAAGGCAAACCCGTCGAAAGGCGGGGACGCAAAGCCACCGGTCTAAGGGATTGTCCTAGGACAGCGGGGTTGCCAGGCGGAAGGTCGAACGACATCGTTCGTTGACCGTGGGTCATCCGACCCGATCCATCTGACGACCCCACACCCAAAGACCCCAGGCTTTTCAGTCAGGGAAGACCCGCTGCGTTTCGGCGTATCGGGTTGGGGTAAACGACAGACCAGCTGAAAAAGGCAAACCCGTCGAAAGGCGGGGACGCAAAGCCACCGGTCTAAGGGACTTGTTCCTACGACAGCGGGGCCGCCACTGGGACCGAAACGGTCCGGAAGGACGCCGGACCGGCCCGTCGAAACCGACGGGTCGACCTCGCGAAGGCGGAAGCTTTCGCCGGGCCCTTCATCAGCTGATCTGCCAAGCAAGCGGCAGGCGGTGAAAGGCCTGTCGCCGAGCGAGGTAGACCAGAATGAACTTCGTCGGCAGATATGCGGATAACGCACGACAACTACTGATTTGCTTTCTCTTCGCCGGGATTACAGCCTGTGGTGGTGGGGGTGGCTCGAGCGCCTCACCTCCGGTTGGTTCTTCCCCTCCCCCCCCACCGGCCCCGCCATCGCAGGACCCCGGCGAGGAGATTATTGACAACCTGGTCTCGGGCAGCGTGGGCGACGGCCCGGTCGCCAACGCCAACCTTGACGTCTTCAACAAGAACGATGAACTCGTCCTGACCTACTCTTCTGACGACCAGGCGAGTTACACCTTCACGATCAAGGAGAAGGGCAAGAACTATCCGGTCCGATTCCTAGCCTATAACGGCCGGGACATGGTCACCGGAACCATCCCGGACTTCGTGATGACGGCCGCTCTCCTGCGACCGGCCAAGAAGAGCCGGGGCAACATCAACCCGCACTCGACCATCATGATCGGCATCGCCGACCGTCTGGGCGGCATCAACGACGTCAACTACTACAAGGGCCGCGACATCGCCATGGCCGCTCTGAATTTCGGCATGGACCGTGCCCTGATCGACGACCCCGTCGCCGCGGACGTCACCGACCTCAACGCGCCGATGCTGGTCAAGGCCAGCGAGTCGCTGGGTGAAATGGTTCGGCGAACCCGGGACGCCTTGATCGGCACCGGCGTCACGACGGGCGATGCCGTGATGGCCGCCCTGTCCGCCGATCTCGTGGACGGCGTCCTTGACGGTCGCGGCGCCAATGGCGTGGACACCCGGATCGCCGCAGTGGCCACCCTGACATCGGCCCAGGTGCTTGTGGAAGGGCTCGTGAACGATCTGAAGGTCAATGGCGTCAGCGCAACCCAGCGCATGGACGATGCCATCCAGACCATCATGCCCCGTGCCCCGGCCTCGGTGAACACCGAGAGCGTGCTGATCAGCGCGGGCATGCTCAAGCAAGCGAAACTGACCCTTCAGGCGGCCTGGGCGCTCACTCGGGATCCGGCCATCGACGAGCTGTACAACGCCGTCACTCGTATTCCCGCGGGATCGAAGCCCGCGAGCATCCGCGGCACGCTGCCCGATGCCGACGCATCCTTGGCCACTGCAGTGGAAACGGCGGCCTACGGCAGCAGCGAGGACCTGGAACTGGTCAATTCCACCATGCGGCTCGCCGCGGCCCCGGAACCACCGGCGGATCCTGAGATCGGCTTTGCGGACAGTCAGCACCAACTGGCCGAGGGCGGCCAGACGCTCATTCTCGTGGAGCGGGCAAATGGTGACGGACCCGCATGGGTGGATTACGAATTCGTCGCCGGCACGGCCACGCCCGGCGTGGACTATGCATCGACGCCGGGGCGTGTTGACTTCGCTGATGGTCAGACCGCGAAATACATCACCGTCACAGCCTTCCAGGACTCTGTATCCGAGGGGGCAGAGACGTTCGAGGTGCACCTGGTCGGTACGTCCGACGGCAGCTTCCTGAACGCCAACACCGTGGCTTCAGTCACCATCGCCGACGACGAAGCGGTCGCGCCGACTTTGGGCAACGCCACTTTGCGCTGGACGCCACCCACGGAACGAGAGGACGGCTCCGTGCTAGACAACCTGGCCGGCTACAAGGTCCATTACGGCACCAGCCAGTCGAACCTGAGCACCGTTGTCGTTCTCGACAACCCCGGCCTCTCCAGCTACGTGGTGGACAATCTCGACCAGGGCACCTGGTATTTCGCCGTCACGGCCTTCGACGCCGACGGCCGCGAGAGCAGCTTCTCCAACGTGGGCAGCAAGATGATTCTGTAGTCACGCTTCCTAGGTGCGCCGACGAAGCGCCTCCAGGCCGACTCAAGGAAGGGTCGGCCTTTTTTTGCTGAATCGGGTGTCGCTGCATTTGAGCGGAAGCCCCGAACCGCCCTCCCCTTGAATTGCCGCCTCGAGCGCCATACATAAGAACTCTGTACGGGTGTTTGCCAGGTACACACAGAGCGGGACAGCCAGGGCATGAAATTCAAGGACTACTATCAGACGCTCGGTGTAGCCAAGGACGCGACGGCGGACGAGATCAAGCGCGCCTATCGCAAGCTGGCCCGAAAGTACCACCCCGACGTGAGCAAGGAAGCCGACGCGGAGGCTCGCTTCAAGGAAGTGGGCGAAGCCTACGAAGTTCTCAAGGATCCCGAGAAACGTGCGGCCTACGATCAGTTCGGCAAGGACTGGAAGGCCGGACAGGAATTCCGGCCGCCACCCGACTGGGACGTCAACTTCGAATACGCCGGGGACGGTGCCGGCGAGCACGCCTTCAGCGATTTCTTCGAGACCCTGTTCGGTCGTATGGGCGGCGCCCGGGCCCGCCCCGATTTTCGGTCACGTCGTCCCCGCATGCGGGGGGAAGATCATCACGCCAGGATCCAGGTCAGTCTGCGTGAAGCCTACGAGGGCTCCACGAAGACACTGACCCTCAGAAGTCCCCAGGCCTCTCCGGACGGCCACGTCGCAACGGCCACCCACTCCATCCGCGTGTCCATCCCCAAAGGCGTCAAGGAAGGACAGCGCATCCGCCTCGCCGGCCAGGGAGCCCCCGGATTTGGCGGGGGTCCACCCGGTGACCTGTATCTCGAGGTGGGCCTCGAGCCCCATCCGTTCTTCGCCGCCGACGGACGGGACATTCATCTGTCTCTCCCGGTGACCCCCTGGGAGGCCGCCCTGGGCGCGACCGTGCCGGTGCCGACCCTGGGCGGCACGGTGGATCTCAAGATCCCCGCCGGCACCCAGTCCGGCAACAAGCTCAGGCTCAAGGGCCGTGGCCTTCCGGGATCGCCACCCGGTGACCAGATCGTGACTCTCCGCATCGAGACGCCCGTCGCCGACTCCCAGGCGAGCCGTGAGTTCTACGAGCGCATGCGCGACCAGATGCCGATGAATCCCAGAAAGCATTTGGGTGTGTGACCATGGAAAGCCACAAGCACATCCTGTCCGGTGAGCTTCTCGATGAACGGGTCGAGTACGACCTGGAAAGGCTCTGCCGGGTCTGTCACCTGGAGCGCCGCCAGGTGGTGGAAATGGTCGTGGAGAACGTCGTGGAACCGGTCGGCGACGATCCGGAACACTGGCGCTTTACCGGTGCTGCCGTTACCCGCATCCAGGTGGCCACCCGGCTGTCCCGAGACCTTGGGGTGAACACCGCGGGCGCCGCCCTCGCCCTGGAACTCCTGGACGAAATCGAGCGACTGCGCGCCGCGCTGCGGCATCGACCCTGATCCGGCGTCCGGACCCGACACGGAATCTGATCCCGGACGCGTTACCCGGCGGAGGGCAGCACAGCGTCCGGTGCCGGCTCAGTCGGTCTTCATCACCATGGCGCTGACGGCCGTGACCACCTTCCTGGGCATCAGCCGCTGAGAGAAGGTGCTGACCTTGTTCATCCAGCCGGTGACCACGCTGGGCTTGCCGGCGAGCATGGCTTCGATGCCGATCCGGGCCACCGTCGGGCTGTCCATCATGGTCATCCGGTGAAACCAGCCTTTTTCCTGCCCGGCCACCTGCAGAAACTCGGTGGCCGTGACCCCCGGGGACACCACGGTGCAGCTCACGCCGGTGCCTCTGAGTTCATGGTTGATGGCCTCGCCGAAATTGAGCACGAACGCCTTGGCCGCCGCGTAGGTGGCGTAGCCCGGAGACGGTTGATAGCCGCCGATGGAGGCCACCTGCAGGACTGCGCCCTCACCCCGCTCCACCATGGGTCCGACGAACAGTTTGGTCAGATGCACCAGTGCCACGATGTCCAGCTGCAGCATGGCCGCTTCGCGTTCCCAGGGGATGTCCGTGAAGCGCCCGTAGATGCCAAAGCCGGCATTGTTGATCAGCACGTCGACCCGGCCGCCGCCGGCCGTGGTCTGATGGAAAAGGCGCCGGGGCGCCTCGGGATCGGCGAGATCCATGGCCATCACCCGGACACTCACGTCATGGTCTTTTTCCAGAACCGACGCCAGTTGCGCCAGCCGCTCTTGCCGCCGCGCCACCAGGACCAGGTTCGCGCCGCGGCGGGCGAGCTCGGTCGCAAAATCCACGCCCAGGCCGCTGGACGCGCCGGTGACCAGCGCGGTCTTTCCTGTCAGGTTCGAAATAGCCATGTCGTTTTCCCTCAATCGATCTCGTGACACCGGATCAGACCTCGATATGGACCCATCGTCGCCGGGTCCACATCCGCGCCAGGATTCCCGCCTGCGCGCCCCGGTAGATGCCCTGCAAGAGCCAAATCGTCAGCAGGCCGTAACCCAGCACCGGGCCGGCCAGGTAGGCGATCGGCAGAAACACAAGCCACTGCATGGACACCGTGACGGTCATCACCTGCCGCGCGGCGCCGGCCCCGAGAAGGGCGTGCATCATGACCATGCCCAGGGCCTCCATGGCCATGGACACCCCCATGATCTGGGCCGGCAGCCGGGTCACGTCCATGGTCGCCGCATCCTTGATAAATATCCCCAGTATGGGATCGGGCACCAGCACGATGGGCAGCCCGATCACGGCCATGAGGATCGCCGCCACCTTGGCCACGTCCCAGCCCCAGCGCTCCGCATCATCCGGCTCGCCACGGCCCAGGGCCTGACCTACGAGGGTGGAAGCCGCCAGGCCCAGACCCAACCCGGGCAGCAGCGCCACCAGCAGCAGGTTCACCATGACGCTGGCACCGGCCAGCTCCCGGGTGCCGACCTGACCGATGATCCAGAACAGCACCACGAAACCGGTGGAGAAAAAGAGCTGCTGGATACCGGCGGGCAGGGACAGCCGGAACAGCCGCATGACTTCCGAGGTCGCAGGCGTCTGCCGGAGAAAGCCATGGCCGCGGGCGTGACGCCAGCCAAGCACGACGTAGATGCACAGCCCGACCCCGGTGGACAGGGCGGAGGCCAGACCGGCGCCGGGCGCGCCCATGGCGGGGGCGCCCAGGTGGCCGAAGATCAGCACCCAGTTGAGAAAGATATTCGTGCTATGCATCACGATCAGGGTGCCCATGTAGAGACGCGACAGGTCCACCGCGTTCCAGTAGCCACGGAAGGCGAAGTTGCAGCCGACCACCGTGATGGCCAGGAGCCGCCAGCGCAGATAGGGCACGCCCTGCTCGATCACCGCCGGATCGCCGTTGAACAGTGGATAAAGATCCGGCAGCGCAGAATAAAGAACGACCGTGAGAATCGGCGCCGTCACCAGCACCATGGCCAGGCCGGCGTTGAGCGGGACCGCTGTCTGATCCATGAGGCCCTGCCCCTTTCGACGGGCCGACATGACCTGGACGCCCGTGGAGACGCCCAGTATCAGCGCCATGAACATGAAGTTGACGAATCCGCCCAGGCCCACCGCCGCCAATGCTGCGTCACCCAGGGTGCCGACCATGGCCGTGTCCACCAGGTTGAGGACATTCTGAGAGATCATCCCGCCGATGATGGGCAGAGCCAGGGTCAGGATGCGCCGCAGTCGGGGGCCGTCGACCATGCCGGGATCGGTCTCTCTCGTTGTGGTTGTGGCGGTAGCGCCGCATCGGGATCGCCGGGACAGGACGGCCGATGGTTCGCGCAAGCATAGCGCGTCCGGCCCGTGCCGGGCACGTTCGCGACTCCAGCCGGATCGTGACCCAATCAGGACGGAACCGGGTTTCGGCACCGGTCGGCGGGCTGAAAAAATGGGACGGATCGGGCTGGACTTCTGTTCAGATCGGGTTTATTGTAAACGCGAATAGTTCTTATTAGCGTAAGAAATCCATGTACGTCTGCGTCTGCAACCAGATTACCGATCGCCAGATACGGGAAGCGGCCCGCCAGGGATGCCGCCGCCTGGAAGACCTCCAGCGCTGCCTTGGCGTGGCCACCAATTGCGGCTGCTGCGCGGAACTCGCCCACGAACTCCTGGAAGAGACTTCTGCCCCGGCCGGACCGTCGCCGGCCCCCCTGCCCCAGCCCGCCTGAAAAGGACCGGCAGGGCCTCACTGGCCAGGCCGCCTTGCACCGGACCGCCCAAACCTCTAAAAAGTGCCTTTCCGGACATTATGTAAGGGATCGGCATAGCCATGAAAGGCGACGACAAAATTATCGCGCACCTGAACCAGGTGCTGAAGAACGAACTCACGGCCATCAACCAGTACTTCCTCCACTCCCGGATGTTCAGGGACTGGGGTCTCACCAAGCTCGCCGAGCACGAGTACGCGGAGTCGGTGGACGAAATGAAGCACGCCGATCAGATCATCGAGCGCATCCTGTTCCTCGAGGGCCTGCCCAATGTGCAGGATATCGGCAAAGTAATGATCGGCGAGGACGTCAAAGAAGCGCTCGAGTGCGACCTCAGGATGGAGATGAAGGCCATCCCGGATCTTCGCGCCGCGGTCGCCGACGCCGAACAACTCAAAGACTACGTCAGCCGCGACCTGTTTCGCAGCATCCTGGATGCCGAAGAGGAGCACGTGGACTGGCTGGAAACCCAGCTGGCGCTGATCGACAAGATCGGCGTGCCCAATTACCTGCAGGCACAGATGTAGGCCGGCCGAGCCCACAGTGAACCGGGAGGCGCTATGACCGGCATCTACGTCCTGACTGCTGACACCGACGAGGCCCGGAAGGCGGTGGCGGTGTCCGTGGACACCCAGGTGGATCGCAACAGGATCATTCCCAACTTCAGCGACACCACCTACACCGAGCTGCTCGACATCGAGCGCAATACGCCGGGCTTCTATGCCTGGGGGGCGCCGCCGGGCCCGACCAACATCATGAACTGGCTCTACATGGCCACCGGCGACTATGTCCTCGTGGTGATGAACGGCCGGTACCGGTATGCGGCGGAGGTGCTGGGACGTTACGAGAACGTCAAGGCGGCGGACTCGATCTGGGGGCGGAATGAGGACACCGGCGAATACCGTGAATATATGTTCTTCCTGAGCCGGCCGTACCACATCGACATCCCGGTCCAGGAGCTGGAGGACTGGCTGCCCACGGAGTACGACCCCTTCACTCGCATCGAAGACCCCACCCTGCAGGCGATCCGCGCGGATTTTGGCGGCATCAGCAAGTTCCTCAAGGAAAACATCTTCCAGCGGTCCGACAAGGGGCCGTCCCTGGACGTTTCCGGGATCTTCAAACACGTGGAGGACACCGCGACGTCCACCGGCGTGTTCCAGGCGGTCAGCGTCACGGATTCACGCACCCGGCATTTCGAGGCCATCATCCGCCGGCGGGGCCATCCCCGGTTTCGCCACGCCCTCATGCGGGCTTACGGCCGCAGATGCGCCTTCTCCAAGTGTGAGGTCAAGGAAGTCCTGGAAGCGGCCCTGATCCGCCCCTATCGGGGCGCCCAGACCTACCACGTGTCCAATGGCCTGCTGCTGCGGTCGGATCTGCACACCCTGTTCGACCTGGGTCAGATCAGCGTCGATACACAGAACATGACGGTGCTGATCTCGAAGAAACTCGAGGATTCCACCTACCGGTTCCTGAGGGGGCGGCCGATCATCGTTCCGGAACGGCACGAGCTCCGACCCAGTCCGGAAGCCCTGGATTCCCACAGGATGACCTGGGGCCTGTAGGGCCGTCGCACCACCCCGGTTCCATCGCGCGATCCTCTCCGCCCCTGTGCGGCTGCAGGCCACTGCGGAACTCCGGATTCTCCCCTGCGTTAAAATCCCTGACAGCGCCCGCGTCGACGGAGACGCGCCGTGACCATCCTCGATTAACGGGAAGGACCAGGCCAGGTGAGATCACTCAAAGCCCTGCTGCGCGGCATGCGTAACAGCCTTCGGGACCTGGCGCCCATCGTTCTCGTCATCGCTTTCTTCCAGCTGGTCGTGCTGCACCGGCCCCTGCCGGATCTGGGGGCACTGATGGCCGGTCTGGGGTTTACCGTCCTCGGCCTGACCTTTTTCATTTATGGCCTGGAGCTCGGTCTGTTTCCGCTGGGCGAGGCCATGGCCTACGATTTCGCCAGAAAAGGCAGCCTGGGATGGCTGTTGTTGTTCGCCTTTGCATTGGGGTTCGGCACGACGGTGGCGGAGCCGGCACTGATCGCGGTGGCCGGCGAGGCCGCCAGCGCGGCCGCCAATGCAGGCTACATCGCCGACGATTCGGCGGCCCGTGCCGAATACGCCACCGGACTGCGTTACACGGTGGCCGTTTCCGTGGGGCTGGCCATCGTCATCGGCGTGTTCAGGATCATCAAGGGATGGCCGATCCATTACCTGATCATGGGCGGCTACGTGATCATCGTGATCATGACCGGCTTCGCCCCGGAGGAGATTATCGGCATCGCCTATGACTCGGGCGGCGTGACCACTTCCACGATCACCGTGCCGCTGGTCACCGCCCTGGGCGTGGGCCTGGCATCCTCGATCCGCGGCCGAAACGCGCTGGTGGACGGTTTCGGGCTGATCGCCTTTGCGTCGCTGACACCGATGATCTTCGTCATGGGCTACGGGATGCTGATCTGATGGATCTGCTTCAACTGGCCATTGCCGCGGTCATGTCCACCGGACGGGACGTGCTGCCCATCGCCGCGGTCATTTTCGGCTTCCAGTTGTTCGTGCTCCGGCGGCCCATTCGTAATTTCCGTCGGGTCGCGATCGGCTTTCTCTATGTGCTGCTGGGCCTCACCCTGTTCCTGCTGGGCCTGGAGGAGGCGCTGTTCCCGCTGGGACGCCTCATGGCCGAGCAGCTCACCTCGCCGGGCTTCATCGCGGGCTCGGCCGCGGGCATGTTCCTGCCCCACGGCTGGGGGGACTATGGCTGGGTCTACGTGTTCGCCTTCGCCATCGGTTTCGCCACGACCATCGCCGAACCGTCGCTGATCGCGGTGGCCATCAAGGCCAGCGACGTCTCCGGCGGATCCATCCACGTATGGGGACTGCGCGTGGCGGTGGCCCTCGGCGTGGCCGTCGGCATCGCCCTGGGCAGCTACCGCATCGTGGTGGGCCATCCCATCCACTGGTACATCATCGCCGGCTACATCATCGTCGTGCTGCAGACCGGGCTCGCGCCAAAATCCATCGTCCCCCTGGCCTACGACTCGGGCGGCGTCACGACCTCGACGGTGACCGTGCCGCTGGTGGCGGCCCTTGGTCTGGGCCTGGCCGAAACGGTCCCGGGCCGCAATCCCATCATTGACGGCTTCGGACTCATCGCCTTCGCCAGCCTCTTCCCGATCATGAGCGTCATGGCCTATGCCCAGCTCGCCGCCTGGTGGGGGCGGCGCGCGCAGGCTGCAGAACACTACACCGACAAAATTGCACCGGATATCCCGGATTATCCAGAGGAGTAAGCGTCATGCACTTCAAACTCATCGTCGCCTTCGTGGACGATCACTGGACCCAGAAGGTCATGGAGGCCGCCCGGGATGCCGGGGCCACCGGCATCACCGTGATCGGTTCCGCCCGCGGTGAAGGCATCAAGCCGGCCAAGACTTTCCTGGGCCTGTCGCTGGAAACCCAGCGCGACGTGCTCTTGATGGTCGTGGAAGAGCACCTGGCACGTCATATACTGGAAAGAGTCGAGGACGTGGGACAGTTCGACGAGGAACCGGGTCGGGGAATAGCCATCCAGCTTGACGTGGAAGATGCGGTGGGCATCTCCCACCAGGCCAGCGAACTCAAAGCCATTGTCGAGGAAGAGATATGAACGGCGATAAAATCACGCGCGCCAGCGACGTCATGAGCGACGACTTCATCCTCGTCGAGGGCCTGTCCACGGTCACCGAGGCGTTGCGGGAAATCAAGGCCAAAGGTGCCCGATGCGCCGTGGTCAAGAAACGCCATGAAGACGACGAGTACGGCATCCTGCTGCTGTCCGACATCGCCAAGCAGGTCATCGCCCACAACCGTTCCCCGGACCGGGTGAATGTCTACGAGATCATGTCCAAGCCGGTGATTTCCGTGCGACCGAACATGGACGTGCGGTACATCGCGCGGATGTTCGACACCTTCGGCCTGACACTGGCGCCGGTGCTGCACAGCAGCGAGGTGCTGGGGGTGGTGAGTTATGAGGATAT
>Ga0111153_1150_pt1 | contig 11206 bp, 9 predicted proteins | sample DeeMarSeWOR28_12_FD_80255 | JGI IMG/M metagenome (GOLD analysis project Ga0111153, IMG submission 80255) | Gammaproteobacteria bacterium SG8_31 | reverse complement strand
AGGCCGAGGACAACGGCAACTTCGTTATCCTCCCGCCGGTCCCCTACAACCCCTACGAGAACACCGAAGTGGGCGGCCTTTTCCGGGCAGCCCCGCCGGATTTCGCCAGCAAGCATTTCCTGGGCACGGACACGACGGGCCGCGATATTCTGGCGAGGCTGTTCTACGGGTTCCGCACAGCAATCCTATTTGCCATCGCGTTTACCGTGCTGACCTACCTGATCGGCATCGCGCTGGGCTGCATGATGGGGTATTTCGGCGGGCTGTTTGACCTGTTGTTCCAGCGCATTATCGAGATCTGGTCCAATATCCCGTTTCTGTACATGGTGATCATCGTCTTCTCGGTCATACCGGCGACCTTCAGTATTCCTACGCGTATCAGCATTCTTTTGCTGATCATGGTGCTGTTCTCCTGGACGTTTATGACGTATTACATGAGGACCGAGACCTACCGGGAGAAAGCCCGGGACTACGCGCTGGCCGCCCGGGTACTGGGAGCCAGCACCTCGCGGATCATTTTCCGCCACATACTCCCTAACACCATATCCACCATCGTCACCTTCATTCCCTTCACCGTGGTGGCGGCGATCACCGCCATCACGGCCCTGGACTTTTTGGGATGGGGGCTGCCGCCACCGACCCCGAGTATTGGTGAACTCCTGAAACAGGGGACCGCCAATCTGACGACCGCACCCTGGATCGTCACCTCTGCTTTTGTCGCTCTGGTGGTGATCCTGACCCTGGTCACGTTCATCGGCGAAGCCATACGCGAGGCTTTTGACCCGAAAAAATTCACGATTTATCGCTGACTTAAGAGAAGTAAATGAGTATCGGACATCGAATTGCAGCCATCGCGCTACTCCTCACCCTGGCCGGTTGCGGACAGGACTCTGGCACCACGACCGAGAGCGACGAGGCCGCGCCGGACATCACGGCGGAGATGCAGGAGCACTACCGGACAAAAGTCTCCCTGCCGCCGGAAATCTGGGAGGCGCTGGAGAAGGGCGAGATTACCCAGGAAGAGGTGGACGCGCGGGCGGCTGCCGGAGAGTTCCCGAAATTTTTCCGTTTTGCCTCCCCGGAGGACATCCCCCCGGATCTGGAGTGGCAGGACGGAAGCGATGTGCCCGAGTTCGCCTCGCCCGACGCCAGGAAGGGCGGCACTTTTTACACCTGGATTCAGGATTTTCCCCGGACCCTGAGACGATTCGGACCCGACGCAAACGGCAGCTTCCGCCCCTTTATCCTGGACGACGTGGTCGTGCAGCTCGCGCGACGACATCCCAATGACACCAGCATTGGCGAGACCGGTTTCCGGTACTTCCCGGGGGTCGCCACGGAGTGGGCCCTGGACAAGGAGAACGCCACGGTTTACGTGCGAATGGACCCGGATGCCAGGTTCTCGGATGGTGAACCCATCACCGCGGACGACATGATGTTCATGTTCTTCCTCTACCAGAGCCCCTATATCCGCGCGCCCTGGTACAACAACTGGTACAACCGCAAGTACAGCAATATCACCAAGTACGACGAGCTGACGTTCTCGATCACCCAGCCGGAAGTCCGTCCGGATCTGCTGTTCAAGGTACTGGAGCTGGAGCCTCTCCCCGAGCATTTCTACAGGGAGCTCGGCGAGGATTACGTGGAGCGTTACCAGTGGCGCTTCGTGCCCACGTCCGGCGCATACGAGGTGCGCCCCGAGAACCTGAAGAAAGGTCAGTCCATCACCCTGACGCGGGTCAAGGACTGGTGGGCGGACGACAAGAAATTCTGGAGAAATCGGTACAACTTCGACCGCCTGCATTTCACGGTCATCCGTGACGTGCCCAAAGCCTTCGAGGCTTTCCGCAAGGGCGAGCTGGACCGGTTCGGCGGAACGCTCCCGGAGTACTGGTACGAAAAGATGCCGGACAGCGCGCCGGAGGTGCAGGACGGCTACATCCACAAGTCGGTCTTCTACAACGATCGTCCCCGGCCCACGTTTGGGCTGTGGATGAACGAGTCCCGGCCGCTGCTCGACAATCGTGACATACGGGTCGGGATCCAGCACGCCACCAACTGGGACCTGGTCATCGAAAAATATTTTCGCGGCGATTATCAGCGCATGCGAACGAACTCGGATGGCTACGGCGAGTTCAGTCACCCCACTCTCAAGGCGCGGTCCTACTCCGTGGACAAGGCACTGGAAAACTTCGCCAAGGCAGGGTTCAAAAATCGGGGTCCGGACGGGATCCTGGTGAATGACGCCGGCGAGAGGCTGTCCTTCACGCTGACCACCGGGTATCAGAATTTTCGCGACGTGCTGACTATCCTGGCCGAGGAGGCCGCAAAGGCCGGGCTGGAGTATCGGCTGGAGATCCTCGACCAGACCGCCTCGTGGAAAAAGGTCCAGGAAAAGAAGCATGACATCTCATTCACCGCCTTCAACGTGTCGGCGGAGATGTATCCGCGCTACTGGGATTTCGGTCATTCGGTCAATGCCTATGATCGGGCGTTCCTGCCGGACGGCAGCCCCAATCCGGATCGCAAGCTCAAGACTCAGACCAACAATCTCCAGTCACTGGCCTATCCGGAGCTTGACGCCATGATCGAGGCCTACCGGGCGTCCTCGGATGCAGAAGAGATGAAGGAGCTGGCTTTCAGGATGGAGGAATTCCTCTACGAGGACGCCTCCTTTGTCCCGGGTTTCGTCATTCCCTTCTACCGGACGCTGCACTGGCGCTGGTTCAGGTTCCCGGATGACTTCGACGTCAAGCTGAGCAATGGGCCCGACGAGTACTTCCTGTCCTGGATCGACACCGAGATGAAGACGGAAACGCTGGAGGCAAGGAAGTCGGGCAAGACCTTCCCGCCGGTGATCGAGGTTTATGACCAGTACCGCACCGAATAGGGCCCATCATCGATGAGCGATGTTCTGCTCGATGTCCGGGACCTGGTCACGGCTTTCGATACGGAGGCCGGTCGCCTGCGAGCCGTGGACGGAGTGAGTTTCCAGGTCCGGCGCGGACACACGCTGGGCCTGGTCGGTGAATCCGGATGCGGCAAGAGCGTGACCGCCCTGTCGATCATCCGACTGCTGCCACAGCCTATGGGACAGATCCTGGGTGGCCAGGTGATGTTCGAAGGCCGGGATCTGGTACAGGCTTCCGAGGAGGATATTCACGCGATTCGCGGTGCCCGTATCGGCATGATCTTCCAGGAGCCCATGACGGCGCTCAACCCGGTGCACCGCATCGGCAAGCAGTTGAGTGAGGTGTTCCTGCTACACCAGGACATCACGCCACGTACGGCGCTGGAGAAATCCATTGAAATCCTCGACAAGGTTGGCATCCCGTCGCCGGAGATCCGGGTCGGCGAGTATCCGCATCAGCTGTCCGGTGGTATGCGACAACGGGTCATGATTGCGATTGCCCTGGCCTGCAAGCCTGCGCTGGTGATCGCCGACGAGCCGACAACGGCTCTTGACGTCACCATCCAGGCGCAGATCCTGGAGTTGATGAAGTCCCTCCAGGAGGAGATGGGCATGTCCATCTTGCTCATCACTCACGATCTCGGCGTCATTGCCGAGACCTGCGAGGACGTGGTCGTCATGTACGCAGGCCGGGTGGCCGAAAAGGGCGGGGTTCACGATATTTTCGAGCGGCCTCGCCACCCCTACACGCGCGGTCTGCTGGAGTCCATCCCGCGCCTGGATAACGTGAGGAAGACCCGTCTCCAGGTCATCGAGGGCATGGTGCCCGGCCTCAAGGACCTGCCCGCGGGCTGCCGCTTCCAGAATCGCTGCCCCTATCGAATCCGCCGGTGCGAATCGGAACAGCCGGGGATCGCCCGGGTGGATGCGGGGCACCAGGTGAGCTGTCATCGCTGGCGCGAAATCGAGGCGGGCGCGGCATGAACCCGGATCAGGACAAGGGGCTCCTTCGCGTCGATGGGCTTAAAACCTATTTCCCGGTTCGCGGCGGCGTGCTCCTGACGGCGAAAGCCCAATGCAAGGCGGTCGACGACATCTCGCTCGAGATCGGGGCTGGGGAAACGCTGGGCCTGGTGGGAGAGTCCGGTTGCGGCAAGTCCACCCTCGGCAAGACCATCGTGCGGCTGATCAAGCCCACGGCCGGGCAGATTCGTTTCGACGGAGTCGATCTGGCAAAGCTCTCCGAGAGCCGGCTCAAGCCCCACCGGAGGCAGGTCCAGATGATTTTCCAGGACCCGGCGGATTCCCTGAATTCCCGACATACCATCGGCAATATTCTCGAGGAGCCATTCATCATCCACGGGATCGGGGATGAGGCGGAGCGGAACCGAAGGGTCAGCGAACTGCTGGATATCGTCGGCCTCCCGGCATCCGCCGCGGAACGGTTTCCCTTCGAGTTCTCCGGTGGACAGCGCCAGCGGATCGGCATCGCCCGGGCAATCGCCCTTCATCCGAAGCTGGTGATCTGCGACGAGCCCGTCTCGGCCCTGGATGTATCCATCCAGAGCCAGATCCTCAATCTGCTGCTGGACCTGCAGGAAAAGATGTCATCGCCCACGATCTGGCGGTCGTGAAGCACGTTTCCGACCGGATCGCGATCATGTATCTCGGCCGCATCGTGGAGCTGGGCGGGGCCGACGAAGTCTACGAGCGCCCGAAACATCCGTATACGCGGGCGCTGATATCGGCGATTCCGGAGCCGGTGCCCGGCGGCCGGAAACAGCGTCAGATTCTCGAGGGAGACGTGCCGTCTCCCATCGATCCGCCGTCGGGCTGCCCCTTTCATACCCGCTGTCCCCACGTAGAGTCGAAGTGTCGTGAGACGCGCCCGGAGCTGCGCCCGATCCGGGCACAAAGCGGCGAAGAGCACCAGGTCGCCTGCCACTTCGATCTCTGACCGAGCCGTCGGGGAGAGCCCGGGAGTCGCAGGCCGTCCTGCCCGCGCCGAAAAAACGAGTTGCTCACGGGATAGTCGGTACAGGCCACGGCTGCCCGCGGCTTCCAGTCGTGTTACCTTACTGCGTCCCGGGCGCAGCCCGGACGATCCCCGGTTGCCCTCGGAGTCAAGAATGAGAAAGCTGGTCTGGTCTCTGATCGCCGTTATGCCCGTGCTGCTGGCGGGCTGCGCTCAGGAGCAGAAAAGCAACGGCTACGACCCGAACCTGAAAGTCTATCGCCACGCGATGGATCAGGCGCCTTCCAGCATCGATCCGGTCCAGGCGTCGAATGTCTACGCCAACCACGTGGTCCTGAACGCCTACGACACCCTGTTCGCGTTCAAGTACCTGGCGCGGCCCTACGAAGTGAAGCCCAACCTGGCCGTGGACTTCCCCGAGATTTCCGAGGATCTGCTGGAATATCGCATCCGAATCAAGGAGGGCGTCCACTTTATCGACGATCCCGCCTTTCCCGACGGCAAGGGGCGGGAAGTCGTGGCGGACGATTTCGTCTATTCCATCAAGCGCCATTTCGATCCGAAAATGAGAGGCCAGGGCGCCTGGTTGTGGCAGGGCCGGATCGTGGGCCTGGACGAGTGGAAAGCCGCTGGCGCCGACTACGACCAGGAAGTGGAAGGACTGCGGGCCCTGGACCGATACACGATCCTGATCAAGCTCAAGCAGCCTTATCCCCAGCTGATTTTCACGCTGACCATGGGCTACGCCGCCTTAGTGCCCCGCGAGGCCGTAGAGACGTACGGCAAGGAATTCTCCTCCCGGCCGGTGGGTTCAGGGCCTTACCGGGTCGTGTCTTACGACACCTCGAAAATCGTGTTCAAGAAGAACGAGAAATTCCGTCAGGAGCCCGTGGACATCTGGTACGAGGGATACGATCCCGACACTCAGGGGTTCAGCGGGGTGGAGAGCATTCACGGCCGCTCGCCGCCGTTCCTCGACATTCTCGAGATCGATTTCATCGCCGAGAGCGCGGCCCGGTGGAATTCATTTACCAAGGGAAACGAAGTCCAGTACACCGGGGTCCCGAACGAGCAGGTGGACAATATTCTCGTGTCCAAGCACCCGATCATCCTGAAGCCCGAGTTTGCCGAGCGTTATCACATGTATGCCGGCGTCGAGGCGGGCTTCGTCTTCCAGTCTTTCAACATGGACTTTCCCGAGTTCGGCTACAACGATGATCCGGAGAGGGAGCAGCGCAACAAGCTCCTGCGGTGCGCGGTCATCAAGGGTTTCGACTGGTCCAAGCGCAACGAGAGTTTCTACTCTGGGCTCGGAGAGGTGTTTCCGGGCATCATCCCGCCCGCGGTGCCGGAATATGATCCCGACCTGCCCCGCTGGAGCGTGGAAAGAGATATCGAGGAGGCCAAGCGCCTTCTGTCCGAGGGTGGCTGGAGCGAGGAAAATCTGCCCGAACTCGTTTACGGGACGACCTCCAGCGTGACGGCCCGCCAGTTCTTCGAACAGTTTCGCGGCTGGATGCGGAAAATCGGTTACCCCAGCGACAAGATCAAAATCAAGCAGTTCGCCACGTTTGGGGATATCAGCCGCGCATGGAAAAACAGTACCCTGCCCTTTATCGCCAAGGGTTGGGGACTGGATTTTCCCGACGCGGAGAATACCCTGCAGCTGTTCTACGGCCCCAACGGCTCGCCGGGCTCCAACGATGCCAACTACCGGAACCCGGAATACGATCGGCTGTACGAAAAGACGTCCGTGATGCTGCCGTCTCCGGAGCGCACGGCGCTTTATCAGGAAATGAACAAAATGGTCATCGACGATTGCGTCGCCATTACGGGGCTCTCCCGAACCCGCATCATGCTTTGGCACAAGGACGTCATTGCCATACCGGACCGGGAGATCGTCGGCGGTTTCTTCCTGAAGTACGTCGATATCGACAAGAGCAGGAAAGCTGACGGGGGAGGCGTCTAGAAGTCATGGAGGTTTTCCAGTATGCGGTCAGGAAACTCATCGGCGGCATACCGCTGGTGCTGGGCGTGACCTTCATCAGTTTTCTGCTGATGGTCTACTTCGGACCGGATAAAACCTACGAGCTGCTGGGCAAGAACCCGACACCCGAGCAGATAGCGGAGGTGCGGCACGAACTGGGCTACGACCGGCCTTTCCTCACCCGGTATACGGAGTATCTCAGGGAGATGGCCACCCTGGATTTTGGATCCTCGGACTCCACCGGGGAGCCGGTCAGCAAGATTCTCGCCCGGACGGTGCCGATTTCCCTGGCCCTGATTACGCCCGGCTTCGTTCTGGGCAACGTTCTCGGGATCATCCTGGCGCTCATCGCCGCCTACCACCGCAGCGGATACATAGACAAATTCATCATGGGTTTCTCGGTGGTCGGGATGAGTATCAGTTTCCTCATCGTGGTCATCGCCTTCCAGATCCTTTTCTCTTCCAGCTACGGACTCAATGCGTTTCCTGTCCGCGGCTGGAACGTTCATTCGTTCGCCGACTACATCAGTTATGTCACCGTGCCGACGCTGGCCACCGTTTTTGTGGCCCTCGGCTACAACACGCGCTTCTATCGCGCCGTGCTCGTGGAGGAGATGACCCGCGATCACGTCCGAACAGCGAAGGCCTTCGGTACGCCCCCCGGCAAGCTGCTCTACAAGAACATTCTCAAGAATTCCATGATTCCCATCATCACCCGCATCATGTTCTCGATTCCGCTGGTGGTGGTTTCCGGCAGCCTGATCATCGAGAGCTACTTTGGCATTCCCGGCATCGGCAAAGTGACCTATGACGCGATCACCACGGGGGATCAGCCGATTCTGAAGGCCGTCGTTGGCCTGACGGCAGTGCTTTTCGTGATCACTCTGCTGGTGACCGACATTCTTTACCGGGTCGTTGACCCGAGGGTATCGCTCAAGTGAGCGCCGCCACTCCCGAAACCGTCGCTGCCCGGGCGGAAGATACAGGGACAGCGCCCGCTCACCGGGAATCGCTATGGGGCAAGGCGTTCTACAAGTTCAGGCGAGATCGCATGGGCATGATAGGCCTGGGCATTGTGCTCGCCTACTTCGTCGTCGCGGTCGGCGTCTGGCTTGGACTCTGGGCCACGGAATGGGGTGACGTTGAGGGTCCGAAATGGGCGCCCATGTCCGCGGAATATCCCTTTGGCACCAACATCATTGGCCAGGATATATTCCAGCGGGCCCTGTACAGCACCAAGACGGCCTTCGAGGTCGGATTGGTGGTGGCGGTTCTGTCGACGATCATCGGCGCGTTGCTCGGCGCCCTTGCCGGCTTTTTCAGCGGCACCTGGATCGACGAGATCATCCTGTGGCTCAAGGGCGTGCTGGACTCCATCCCGTTCTATCTCTTCGTGGCCGCGGTGGCCTTCGCCCTGGCAGGCAATCCCTATGCCATGCATATCGCCATGGTGTCCACGTTCTGGACTACCACCGGGCGGCTGGTGCGGGGCGAGGTGATCAAGCTGAAGAATTTCGAGTTCGTAGAGGCGGCCCGGGCCATCGGAGTCCCGCAGCTGGTGATCATCTACCGGCACATACTCCCCAACACGTTTCATATCCTCCTGGTGCAGGCGACCATCGTATTCGTGGCGGCCATCAAGTCCGAAGTCATCCTCAGCTTCCTCGGTCTCGGCGTCCAGGACGGCGTCAGCTGGGGCCTGATGATCGCCGAGTCGACCCAGGAAGTCCTGGCGGGCTTCTTCAACAATTTCGTCTGGGCCTCCGTCTTCCTCTTTGGCCTGGTCATGGCCTTCAACATGTTTTCCGATGCTCTTCAGGATGCGCTGGACCCGAAAAAGGTGGCGGCCTGATGAACGATACGAATGCCACGCCGCTTCTCAGCGTCAAGAATCTGGTCGTCGAGTTCAACACCCGCCACGGGCCTGTGCGGGCAGTGGACAACATCAGCTTCGACGTGTACCCCAACGAGACGGTTGGCATCGTGGGCGAATCCGGCTGCGGAAAGACGGTGACCGGCCTGACCCTGCTGAGGCTGATACCGATGCCTCCGGGACGCATCGTCCAGGGCAGCATCAATTTCCGTGGAAAGGACATTACCCGGCTGTCCGAAAAGGAGATGCAGGCCATGCGGGGTGCCGACATCTCCATGATCTTCCAGGAGCCGATGACGGCGCTGAATCCGGTCTTCACGGTCGGCAACCAGATGGTGGACGTCATTCGCCGCCACAAGAACCTGACCCGTAGCCAGGCCCGGACGCAGGCCATCGATATGCTCGACAAGGTGGGGATTCCGGCGCCCCGAAAGCGAATCGATGAATACCCGCACCAGCTCTCCGGCGGCATGCGTCAGCGGGTGATGATCGCCATGGCCCTGTCCTGCGACCCGAAACTGCTGGTGGCCGACGAGCCCACGACAGCCCTGGACGTGACGACCCAGGCCCAGGTCATGGAGCAGATCGTCAAGCTGCAGGACGAGTTCCATATGTCGATGATCCTGGTGACACACGATCTGGGTGTCGTGGCCGAGAGCTGCGATCGGGCCATCGTGATGTACTGCGGCAACATTATCGAGACGGCCCCGATAGAAGAGCTTTTCGAGCATCCTCGTCACCCCTACACCAAGGGCCTGCTGGAATCGATCCCGCGGCTACGCGAGCAGAAAATGAAGCAGCTGCCGATTATCCCGGGGATGGTGCCGGACCTGCTGCACTTGCCTCCCGGGTGCCGGTTCGCCGACCGCTGTTCGCGGATGACCGATCGGTGCAATCAGGAGAAACCTCTGCTGGAGCCGGTGGAGGGCAGCGGGGACCGCAGTGTGGCCTGCTATCACCCGTTTGCGTGAGAGAAAAGAACCCGTGAGCGAGCTGCTGAAAGTCATCGATCTGAAGAAATACTTCCCCGTCCGCGGCGGACTGTTGCGCCGCGTCGTGGCGCAGGTCAAGGCCGTGGACGGAGTCAGTTTCAGCCTGGAGAGAGGAAGAACGCTGGGTCTCGTGGGAGAGTCCGGCTGCGGCAAGTCGACACTGGGACGGGCGGTGCTCAGGCTCCATGAACCCACCGCGGGACAGATTTTCCTGGACGGGGAGGAGCTGACGCGGCTGGGACGGGAGCAGCTCACCGCCAGGCGTCGCAAAATGCAGATCATCTTCCAGGATCCTTATGCCTCTCTCAGCCCTCGGCGAACGGTCGCCCAGACAATCCAGGAGCCCCTGGACGTGCACGGGATCGGCACCTCCAGGGAACGGCAGAAGCAGGTGGAGGAATTGCTGGACGTGGTGGGCCTGAGAAAGCAGGTGCTCTCCCGATATCCGCACGAGTTCTCCGGCGGTCAGCGCCAGCGCATCGGCATCGCCAGAGCCCTTGCCCTGAACCCGGAGTTCATCGTGGCCGATGAGCCGGTATCCGCGCTGGACGTTTCCGTCCAGTCCCAGGTCTTGAACCTGATTGCCCGCCTTCAACGGGAGCACGACATCTCGTTTCTTTTCATATCCCACGATCTCGCGGTCATCCAGCATGTCAGCGACGACGTCGGTGTCATGTATCTTGGCCAACTCGTGGAATTTGCCTCCGCCGGAAGTCTGTACCACGAGCCGCGGCATCCCTACACGCGGGCGCTGATGTCGGCGATCCCCGTTCCCGACCCGAAAAAGAAATCGAAACGCATTATTCTAGGCGGCGACGTTCCGTCGCCGATGGACCCCCCAAGCGGCTGTCCTTTCCATACCCGTTGTCCCGAAGTCATGCCGGTTTGCAGGGAGATCATTCCGCCCCGGGTCAATATGGGCACAGCGTCTTCTCCCCACTTCGTCAACTGTCATCTCTTCACCGAGGAGTCCGCGGAAGATGGGGCGGGTGCTCCCGCCGGGAATTCCGCCGGAACGAGCGGCCAGTAAAGAGCTTCAAGAACACATCCGCCGCGGCCGCCGGGCCGGGCGTACCGATCTGGTATAATTGAGAGCTTGGCGCGGTATACGGGGCCTGATTCAGACCGCAGACCCCGGCACGATCTGCATGGATCGCGCAAAATCAAGACCATACCGCCGTTGACTCAGTTCGAAACAGGACTTTTACATGGCAGAAACTGCGAAGCGAGCCAGCACGGATACCGTGGAGAACGGGCCATTCGAAATGGCCTCCCTGAAGAAGACCAAGGCTCCCGCCGGCACGGAAGGCGGTAACTGGTACAAGTACGTCATCAACCAGGGCGCCAACCGCATCGTCGGTTATCGGCAGGGCAGCCTGGCGGCCGTGACCGAGGCCGTCGAGGATATCGTCGTCAATCTCAATCAGAGACGCAGCGGCAAGCCCGGGCGGGTCCATCTGACCCGGCC
>Ga0111153_1104_pt1 | contig 11531 bp, 8 predicted proteins | sample DeeMarSeWOR28_12_FD_80255 | JGI IMG/M metagenome (GOLD analysis project Ga0111153, IMG submission 80255) | Gammaproteobacteria bacterium SG8_31 | reverse complement strand
GGCTCGCCGCAGAGGCGGCGGTACGCGGCCAGCCGAGGCGCTGCGTTTTCCCGCGCCAGGCAGGCCACGCCAGTGGCTCAGCGGCTTGCATCTTAGCGTTTGTCACCGAGCCGCCTGCATCAATTGCACCGTGCCCGGACACTAGCCTGTCCGCCTTGACCGGAGTATCCGAGGAACTCTATGCAAAATCAGGAACTCAATTTTGAGGGCATTGAACAGCTTCCGCTGAAGGCGTTTACGGAAAAGGCGTACCTGGATTATTCCATGTATGTGATCCTCGACCGCGCCCTGCCGCACATTGGTGACGGTCTGAAACCGGTGCAGCGTCGCATCATTTATGCGATGTCGGAACTGGGCCTGTCGGCGGCGGCCAAATACAAGAAATCCGCGCGCACCGTCGGCGATGTGCTGGGCAAATTTCATCCGCACGGTGATACGGCCTGCTATGAGGCGATGGTGCTGATGGCGCAGCCTTTCGCTTACCGTTACCCACTGGTCGATGGTCAGGGTAACTGGGGGTCGCCTGATGACCCCAAGTCGTTTGCGGCGATGCGCTATACGGAGGCCCGTCTCGCCCCTTATGCCGAGGTCCTCCTTGCCGAGTTGGGGCAGGGGACGGTCGAGTGGGTTCCCAACTTCGACGGCACGCTGGAAGAACCGGCATTGTTGCCGGCACGCCTGCCGAATCTGTTGCTCAACGGTGCGACGGGCATTGCGGTTGGTATGGCGACCGATATACCGCCACACAATCTGCGCGAAGTGGCGAGTGCTGCCATACGGTTGCTCGAGGACGCCAGGGCGAGTCTTCAGGATCTGTGTGAGCACGTGCTGGGGCCGGACTTTCCCACCGAGGCGGAGATCATTACACCGCGGCAGGAGATTCTCCGCGCCTACGAGACTGGCAACGGGTCCGTCCGGATGCGCGCGGTCTACGAGCAGGAGCAGGGTGATATCGTTATCACGGCATTGCCCTATCAGGTGTCAGGGGGCAAGGTGCTCGAACAGATTGCCCAGCAGATGCAGGCGAAGAAACTCCCCATGGTTGAAGACCTCAGGGATGAGTCGGATCACGAGAACCCGACACGCCTGGTGATCGTACCGCGCTCAAACCGCATCGATGTCGAGTCCCTGATGTCGCACCTGTTTGCGACAACCGATCTGGAACGCAGTTACCGCATCAATCTGAATGTGATCGGCATCGATGGCAGGCCGCAGGTCAAGGATCTGCGCACCATACTCAGGGAGTGGCTTGAATACAGAACGGCGACCGTCCGGCGGCGGCTCGAGTACCGGCTGGAGAAGATTCGCAGCCGCCTGCACATTCTCGAAGGCCTGTTGATTGCTTTTCTCAATATTGACGAAGTCATTGCCATCATTCGCAACGAGGACCATCCCAAGCCGGTCCTGATGAAACGGTTCAGTCTGTCAGATGCGCAGGCGGAGGCGGTACTCGAACTCAAACTGCGGCATCTCGCGCGGCTTGAAGAGATTAAGATCCGTGGAGAGCAGCAGACATTGGACCAAGAACGCGAGATGCTCGAGAAAACACTGGCCTCCAGCCGTCGTCTCAAGACACTTATCCGGAAAGAGATCAACGCCGATGCGGAAAAATATGGTGATGATCGCCGCTCAATGATCGTCGCGAGGGAGGCGTCGCAGCCGATGGATGATGCGTCATTGGTGCCCAGCGAGGCCATTACCATCGTGCTGTCCGAGAAAGGTTGGGTGCGCTCGGCGAAGGGTCATGAGGTGGATGCGGCCGCGCTTGTCTACAAATCCGGAGACGGCCTGTTACAGAGTGCCGCTGGACGCAGCAATCAGCTCGCGGTTTTCCTGGATTCGACGGGCCGGAGTTACTCACTGCCGGCCCACGGTCTTCCGTCCGCGCGGGGCCATGGCGAGCCGCTAACCGGCCGACTCAATCCACCGGAGGGCGCATTGTTCGCCGGCGTCATGTTGGGCTCGCCCGCTGATTGTTTCGTTATCAGCAGTGACGCGGGGTACGGTTACGTTGCGCGGCTGGATGACCTGTATGCCAAAAACAAGAATGGCAAGGCCGTTTTGAATCTTCCCAAGGGTGCGCGCGTACTTGCCCCGAGCCGGATTATCGATACGCAGACCGACAAACTGGTTGCCGTCACTACCGAAGGCCGCATACTGGTGTTTCCCGTCAGTGAACTGCCGGTTATGGCCAGGGGCAAGGGGAACAAGATCATCGGAATTCCCCCGGCGCGGGTCGCTGCGCGGGAGGAATATGTGATTGCGGTTGCCAGCGTTCCGGTCAAGGCTGCCTTGATTGTTCAGTCGGGCAAACGTCACCTCAAGCTGAAGGGCGTCGAGCTCGACGAGTATGTGGGGGAACGCGGTCGTCGTGGGCGAAAACTCCCGCGCGGTTTCCAGAAGGTAAACGGGCTCAGTGTGGATCTCTGACCCGACGTGATACCTGCCGAGGGGCCTGCAGAAGTCCGCCCGCAGCCGCGGGTGGCGCCGTGACCCGGGGGCAGCCCTGTCCTCAGTCGCCGCGCATGGGTGACTGTTAAGAGATCTAATTGCCGGACGCAGCGGCTTCCGCTGCGCTGTCCTGCTGGAGCGTTTCCAGCTTGTTCAGCACCCGGTCGGCGCGTTCGATATTTGCCTCTGCCTGGTCGTTGCCCGGGTCGAGGCGGAGGATCTCAAGCCACTGCAGGCGAGCCTCCTCAATGTCACCGTTCCCATAGTACGCGCTGGCTGACTCGAGCAGTTCCGTGACACGGGCCGCGATGGCAGCTTCGACGGAACTGTTGAGCGTGGTCAGTTCTGCCGTCTCGCCTTCGAGCTGCGTGAGTTTCAGGATGAGGTTGGAGGCGGTAACGAGGTCGCCCTGGTCCAGGGCGAGATGCAGCCGGCGACGCTGCGTCTGTATGATTTCCTGTTGCTTGCGCAGGGTTTCCTGGTGCTGCTTCGGATCTGGGGCAGGCTTGAGTTTGCTTTCGGGTTTGGGTCTGGGTCTTGCCGCGGCAAGCTCCCGGGAGAGGACTGCAAGCTGCTCCGAATCGCCCTGGACCTTGGCTGCCTCAAGACAGCGTTCGGCACGTGTGTAATCACCTCGTTCGATTGCGTTTTTGGCGCAGATCAACAGCGAATCCGTCAGCTGGCCTTGTTCGTGCCGGAGGCGAGCCCGGTGGACGGTTTCCGAGAATGTCGGCCGGCGGATACGCTGACGCTCATTCAGTATCTTCAGCGAGTCGCGTAGATAGGCGGCCTGAACGAGCAGTTCCTTTTCCAGGCTGCGTTGCAGGGCGGGATCCCGTTGCGCAATCGTATACTCCCGTTTTTCCAGAAGGACCTGGCTGGTCGGGAGTTTCTCGAGCGCGGTGTTCAGCGCCGTGAGCGCTTCAATCCAGTCGCCTTTCTTTTCCATTTCGATGACGCGGCTGAGGTTTGCCTCTTCGAAGGACTGGATGTGCTGTTTGAGCAGACGTTGCTCGGCCTGAATATCAGCCCCACTGCGCGCCTGGCGTGCGAGCCAGGCATTTGCACCGCGGTAGTCCTGCTTGGCGAGGTAATGCTCCAACTGGATCCCGCCGGATGGTTCACTCGCGGGTCGCAGGGCACAGCCAGCCAGCATAAGTATCGCCGGCAGCAGAAGCAGACCAAAGGCGGGAAAAAAGCGTTTCAACATCGGGGCCGGTCAGGCACTATGACGACGCGCCTGCCACCATAAAGTCTCGACCTGGCGGATGAGCTGCTCGTTCTCGCCGGGTATCAGCTCCTCCACCACGTAGGTGGCGACAGGTTGTTGTATACCGCGCAGGTGGATGGAGCGCTGCTCGCGGGCGATGATGCGGTCACGTATCTCGGGACGGCTGTAAATCGCTTCGGTGATAATTATCTGTCCAGCCTTGGACGCCGTGGACAAGCGTGAAGCCAGGTTCACACTGTCACCCACGACGGTGTACTCCATGCGCTCATTGGCGCCCATGTTGCCAGCCAGCATGCTGCCACTGTTGAGACCGAAACGGAACCACACCGGCACGTGCCCGGCCTTTTCACGGCGGGCATTCTCGAGCGCTACCAGATGCTTGACTGTCAGTGCGCATCGGATGCCGTGAAAGCAATGGTCCTCGTCGGGTTCCGGTGTGCCGAATACGAGCATCGCACCGTCCCCGATGTATTTGTCAACCAGGCCATGGTTCCACTCGCAGGCGCGCGCAATGTGCGAAAAGTACTGATTGAGCAGCGTACCGACGTCCTCAGGCATCATATCCTCGGCCATACTGGTAAATCCGACGATGTCAGCGAAAAGCACTGTGGCCTCTACGCGTCGGCCACCAAGATCCTGAGAGCCGTGCTGCTCAAGGACGGCTCGTGCGACACGCGGCGAGAGATAGCGCTTGAGCGTTGACTCGACCTCTTGTTTTCGCTGGGCGCCCGCCGCCATACGCTTCATTACATCCATGACACCACCGATTTCGTCATCTCGGTCCGGGGAAGCGCGGAGATCATAAGAGCCCTCATCCATCGCGCGGCTGGCATTTACGAGCTCATCGATCGGCCGGGACAGGCGCCGGCTGAGCAGGTAGGTCAGGAAGCCGCCGAACACGAGAACCAGTATGCTCGCAAGCACGATATTGCGGGTGGCATTCTCCATCGAACGTTTGAGAGCCGCACGACTCAGTGTGACCACCACATGCCCGGCAAGCACATGCTTGAAAGTGACGGGCCTGATGTAAGCGACCAGGCGGCGGCCACGCTCCTCCCATTCAAAACCCTGCAATGTCTGTGGCAGTGCCACGGCTTCCTTGCCATCTGCGCTACGCCTCTCGTCATTGGGTGTCAATCCCGCCTGCGCCAGCACCTTGCCATCTTTGGAAAGGATTGCCGTCCCGAGCACGTTGACGTCGGCCGTCAGGCTGGTCGTGAGAACATCCAGCGCCAGCTGATCATCTGCCATGATGGGTTCGGCAACCGAACGTGCAATCTGGGCGGCGATCGTGTTCCCGAGATCATCAATCTGCTGTCTCAACACCTGGTTCTGGTTTTGTACAATAATGCTGGCCAGGATGCCTATACAGCCGACCATCAGCACCCCAATGGCCAGGGCGATGCGGTAAACGATGGGCACCCGGAAGGGGCCGGGTGGCCGGCCGGGCTGCGCCGTCTCTGCGTAGCGGCCGGCACTCAGGCCGCGGTTTTTTGCCTGGTTATCTGACATTCGTGTAACTTGCTGTTTGCGATATATTTTGAAGCCCGAGCACAGACTTCCGGCTTAGCCCTGCTGGGCTGACGCCGGTTATCATCGAAGCATACGCTATCAGCGCAGCCTTTGATATTGATATGATTTGCACCCGACCCGGCAGCTGGCACGGGGCCTCGATCCCCTTCGCCAGTGGCGGTTCATCTTCTTTAACAAGCCTTAAGGAGTCGGAATTACGACCATGAAACGTGTGTTTTTGTTCCTGGCCACCAATCTGGCGATTATTGTCGTACTCAGTATCACCCTGAGGCTGCTGGGGGTCGAACGGATACTGGATGAACAGGGGATGGATCTGAACCTGAATGCCTTGTTGATCTTTGCTGGTGTCTTCGGGTTCGGCGGCTCCTTTATCTCATTGGCGCTGTCCAAGTGGACGGCAAAACGTATGACTGGCGCGCAGGTGATCTCGCAACCTCGCAGCCAGGCTGAACAGTGGCTCGTGGGGACGGTCCGTCGCCAGGCAAGGCAGGCTGGCATTGGTGAACCCGAGGTTGCGATTTACGACTCGCCGGATATGAACGCCTTCGCGACAGGGATGAATCGCAACAAGGCACTCGTGGCAGTGAGTACGGGGCTGTTGCAGGCGATGGATCAGGACGAGGCCGAGGCGGTACTCGCGCATGAAGTGACCCATGTTGCCAATGGAGACATGATCACACTGGCGCTGATCCAGGGTGTCGTGAATACCTTTGTGATATTCCTTTCACGTGTCATCGGGCATCTGGTCGATCGGGTCGTATTCAAGACGGAGCGTGGTCATGGGCCCGCCTTCTGGATCACCGCGATCGTTGCGGAGCTCGTCCTAGGGGTGCTTGCCAGCATCATTGTGATGTGGTTCTCGCGGCAGCGCGAGTTCAGGGCGGACGCTGGTGGCGCCCGGCTGGCAGGTGCGGGCAACATGATTGCAGCGCTGGAACGGCTCAAGGCGGGTGTCGAGCAGCCGCATTTGCCCGATCAGATGGCCGCCTTCGGGATATCCGGTCGTTTCGGCCAGGGGCTGGCGCGCCTGTTCATGTCGCACCCGCCATTGGATGAAAGAATCGCAGCGCTGAGAAACCGGTAGGGGGTTTGGACGCCCTGGGTCGAGCCGTACGGTGCCGGGTTTGAACTGGCAACTACCGCCCTGTTCTTCGCCCTACACAACCCTTTACTAAGGAACGACTGCAAGGACCAACCATGCCATTGATCCGACCTTTTGCCGGCCTGCGGCCAGTACCCGAACATGCCGCGGATGTTGCCGCGCCTCCCTATGACGTACTTAGCAGCAAGGAGGCAAGACTCAGGGCGGCAGGTAAACCGTGGAGCTTTCTACACATCTCCAAGCCTGAAATCGATCTGCCGGAAGGCATGGACCCCTACGATCCCGCGGTGTATGCCAAGGGCGCGAGTAATCTGGCGCACCTGCGGGAAGCGGGCATCCTTCGCCAGGACGAGAAGCCGTGCTACTACCTCTACCAGCTGCGTATGGGAGCTCATGAGCAGACCGGGCTCGTGGCGGTGGCCTCTGTGGAGGACTACGACTCCAACCGCATCCGCAGGCACGAATTCACCCGCCCGGACAAAGAGGATGACCGCATGCGCCAGATCGATGCGCTGCATGCGCAGACGGGGCCGGTTCTGCTGGCCTATCCCGCTGATCCCGCCGTGGATACGCTCCTCGAATCCCTTGCCAGAGGAACGCCCGACGTGGATATCGTGGCCGATGACGGCATAACCCACCGGCTGTGGGTGATACGCGACGCTGATATCATTGCCAAAATCAGCCGGCTTTTCTCTGCGATGCCGGCGTTTTACATCGCCGATGGGCATCATCGTTCTGCGTCGGCTTCACGGGTGGCGGCCGCGCGACGGGTGAACAGACCGGACCGCAGGGGTGATGAGAGCTATGAATATTTTCTGACAGTGATTTTCCCGCATGTGCAGATGCAGATTCTCGATTACAACCGCGTGGTTCGGGATCTGCATGGCCTGAGCCCCGAGGCCCTTCTTGCCGAGGTCGGGCAGCATTTCTCGGTTGAAACCTGCCGGGAGCCGGTCCGGCCCCGACAGCGAGGCGAATTCGGTATGTATCTGGGCGGTCAATGGTACCGGCTCCAGATCAGCCCGGCCCTGATTCCGGAGCATGACCCGGTTTCGCGACTGGATGTCAGCCTGCTTGCCGAGCAACTTCTGCAACCCGTGCTTGGGATCAGCGATCCGCGTCGTGATCCGCGCATTGATTTCGTCGGCGGTATCCGCGGCCTCCGGGAACTCGAGAAACGGGTGGACAGCGGGGAGATGGCGGTGGCTTTTTCACTGCACCCAACACAGATGTCGGAGCTAATGGCAGTGGCTGATGCAGGCGAGGTAATGCCACCAAAATCAACTTGGTTCGAGCCCAAGCTTGCCGATGGTCTGGTATCGTACCTTCTCGACGATTGATCGTTGTCTGAGACTGCTCAGACCATTTCTCCCGAAAAATCGTAATCCAGGTCTTCATGCGGTTCCTGCAAGAAGTAGCCCTGAATGTAGTTGATGCCATACTGGAAGAGGACCGACAGGCTGCCCGCGTCTTCGACGGACTCGGCAATACACTGCTTGTCCATTGAGCGCGCCATTTCGATGATCGATTTGATCATTGCCTGATTATTCCTGTCGCTCATCAGGTTATGGGAGAAGGCACCGTCTATTTTAAGGAAGTCGACGTCCACGTGTTTGAGCAACTGGAATGAGTTGGGGCTGCTGCCGAAGTGTTCGAGCGAGGTCTTGCAGTGCAGCGCGGAAATGGCGGTGACAAAGGCCTTGGCATATTTGAGGTTCTGGGCGGCATCGGTTTCCGCGATTTCAAAAACCACCGAGTCCGCGGGCAGATGCAGGGTCTTGAGTTGTTCGTTGATCCATAATGGCAGCTCCGGATCCGTCAGTGTGGATCCTGAGAGCTTGATGAAAAACACCGTGTCGGAGCCTTCCTGGCGTCGATCGGCAAGAACGCTCATTGCGTTCACTATCACCCAGCGATCAATAAGAGCCGTCTTGCCGGCCTGTTCAGCAACGGGCAGGAACTGCCCCGGCAGCACATCCTCGCCTTCTTCATTCTTCAGTCGCAACAGAACCTCATACTTCTCACTGGCTTCACCCTGCAGGCTGACAATGGGCTGATAGACGAGGTGGAAGAGGTTGTCTTGCAAGGCCTTATGGATAAGCAGGTTCCACTGCTCATCCCTGTCCTGGCCGCGCCGTTCATCAGTCACCGGATCGTGAATGTGAACCTGGTTGCCGCCCGAGGAGCGGGCAACCTCGCAGGCCAGATCCGCGCGGGCCAGGACTTCGCGCGGCGTGGGGGCACCGTCGCCGATGATGCTTACGCCGATGCTGCAGGTTACAGCGAGAGAACGACCGTCGACATCGAAGATGTGCTGCTCGATGGCATGCCGCATGCGTTCGGCCAGATCTTTTGCGGTCTGGGCATCCGGATCACCGGTGAGGACGGTGAATGTGCTGTCGCCAAATCGCGCCGCAAGACCGGAATTGCCCACCTCATCCTGAATGATCTTCGCCGCGGCACTCACTACCAGATCACTGCCTGTGAGGCCTACGGACTCCTTCACAAGCTTGAAGTTGTCAAGCAGGACAAACAGCATGGCGCCGGCGCCCGAGCCACTGCTGGCATGCTCCACAGCCAGGTCGAGTTCCCCCATGAAGTACTGCCGGTTGAATAGACCCGTAACGGGATCCTGATTACTGAGGAACTTGAGCTTCTGTTCGAAATCGCTTTCCAGGGCACTCTGATCACGAATCACGATCTGGGTGCAGGGTTCGCCGTCGATCGAGGCGGCCGTAAGCTCCATGACCGCGTTGAACGTCCCTTTACCCTGGCTCTGACACTTGAGCTTGATTTTGGATTCGCCGCTGTCATTATCCGCGTAGTTGCGCAGAAACTTCTTCAGCTCTCCGTGTTCCTCGCCAGCGACCATGTCCAGAATGGGTGTGCCCTCGATTTCCTCGAGTTCCTGGAAGCCAAACATGTTGAGATAGGACTGGTTTGCGTAAACATGCATGCCGTCGTGTACGTAGACGATGGCATCACGTGAACTGTCCAGCAGCGCTCGGCAGCGGCGTTCACACTCGCTGCTTGCCTGTTGGTAATGGCGCAGGGCTTTGCGGCACTCGAGTGTTTTCTGCACACGCCGAACGACCAGTCGGAGGTGTTCGGGTTCGTCGAATGAGACAAGGTCTTCGGCGCCGGTTCGCAACGTTTCTATGATTTGGGGTTCGTCCACCGTATCGCCGATGGCAATCACGGGGAGCGGTTCGTCCCGCTCAGTGGCTACGGCGAGGGCTTCTTCCAGTGAAATCGATTCCAGTCCCTTGGCACACAGCACCAGATCCGGTGTTGATTGATCGAGCGCAGCCTCCAGGTCCTCGCGACTTGCCGCATAGCGGAGGCGTATCGCATGCCCTGCATTACGCAGAATGTTGGCGATCGCTTCAGCGTCGTTCCGGGATTCCTCAATGACAACTAGCCGGAGAATCTCTTCCCGATTCACTACTATCTCCTGTTAAAACGGCGCAAGGCCACCGGCGATGGTTTCGTTTCCTGAAAGCGGCCAGATAACAGGATTTCTGAAGCAGTGGCTCATATTTTGCCTCCGGCAGCAGTTTTCCATGATCCGGATTCCTGATAGGATCGATGGGCAGCGGAGGGGACTGTTCTGCACAGTACCGTGAGCAGAGTGGCGGCTGCATTCATTGAAAATGGGAGCTGAACACGCTATGCATGAAATCATTGTCAGGGCAGAAGTTCCTGAAGATGTAAGGGCGATTGATGTCGTTAACCTGAGCGCATTTGAATGCGAGGATGAAGCCCGCCTGGTGAGTGCCATTCGGGCCTCCAAGGACTTCGTGCCAGACCTGTCTTTGGTTGCCGAACTGAATGGACGCATAGTTGGCCACGTGCTTCTGTCCAAGGTGCAGCTGGAAAAAGGGGGTGGGTCGGGAACCAGTACTATCCTTGCCTTAGGCCCCATGTCGGTCGTACCTTCCCAGTCACACCGGGGAATCGGATCCAGCCTCATCCAGGCAGCTGTGCGGCGAGCCCGGGATATGCGCTATCCTGCTATCGTAGTCGCCGGACATCCTGACTATTATCAACGATTTGACTTCCTGTCTGCCAGCCACTGGGGGCTGAGCACGAATCTGCCGCTTCCGGATGATGCGGTAACGGCGATGGAACTCACGGATGGCGTTCTCAATGGCGGAGGCTATGTCAGGTACCCGGATGTTTTCGCCGAGATCTTCCGATCCTGCGCCTAGCCCGTTGCTAAATGGCGCCCCAGAGGGGGTCAAAATCCTCCGGCGCCGCCTCGGCCGGGTCGCTTTCCGTGTGCGGTCCCTGTGTTTTATCCGCCGAGCTAAACTGGAATTGGGCAAAGCAGCCCGTATTTTCCACGAGTTTGTTTAACTCGGCCCGGGTCTCTTTCCCCTGTATATTGACAATCACGGTATCACCGGTGCGGTAGGGTACCGTCGGCGTGAGCAGGGTGGCCGGGTGGTTAATGGTCTTGATGGCGGGCACGAGCAGGGCGCGCATGTAAATGCCGCAGTTTCCATCCGGTTTCAGTAATTTGATCGCAACCGCTACTGCTCCGGGGGCGAGCATTTCCACACCCAGTTCCATGCCGGTTTTATGCCCGCATTGCATCCAGCGGATTACTCCCAGTGCGAGATGGAAGGTGTCAGGATCGTTCGCCTCGCGAATGCCGAGCAGTTCTCCCACCTGGGCATAGGAACTCTCTGGCCTGTCCCAGAGGAAGCGGTAACCACCGGCACTGATATCGACCATCTTCCATTCGTGGGTTCGGTAATTCGCAAATTCCGGGATGACCGACATGCCTTTGACCGGTTTTGTATAATCTATAGTGCCGAGATGATCGTGATCAGCGTCGGCGGGGCGTTAACCGCCAATCTGCCAGACATCCCGAACAGGGGCGGTTTTGGTAGCCAGCGGCTTCGAGTCAAAATGTGAGCGTGCCTCAAACAGATGGTGATAATCTTCCAGCTTGTTGCCCTGGGTTTGAGCACCATTGGCATCGGTAATCGTACGGGCAAATACGACTTCTCCGCTGATGAAATAATGCGCGGCGCTGAGGCCTGCGGCAACATAGGCAGAGGAGTGCTGGCGGGTGCGTGCGAATTGGCGTTTTGGCATTACCCCCCAGGCAAGCATGAGTCGCTGCAGCGTCGGCTCACTGATCAGAGTGCTTTTGATGCCGGATCTTTTCTCCTGCTTCTCTAGCTGCGCGAGATAATCGTGCAT
>Ga0111153_1105_pt1 | contig 11551 bp, 10 predicted proteins | sample DeeMarSeWOR28_12_FD_80255 | JGI IMG/M metagenome (GOLD analysis project Ga0111153, IMG submission 80255) | Gammaproteobacteria bacterium SG8_31 | reverse complement strand
GCAAGTTCGAGCCCCCGGCGGGGGGCGGCTGGTCCAGCATTGAGCGGTATTTACAATATTAAATATTATTTAAAACATAAACATAGAGAATATACCTAAGTTTAATTATGAGGAATGGCTGGGGAGCTGGGCACGGGACGCCTCGGTTGGCTTTTACACCGACCGCAAGATAGAGGCCGGACGGAACAGGAAGATCGGGAATCGGGTTCGACCATTCCACGTTTCTGGTAAACTCCCGCACCCCGTTTCAAGGACGTTTCTTACCGCTGCCGGCCCACCGCTGCCGGCCCGGGGTGGCGGCGTCCGACGGTTTCTATGGTGGTCCGTGCCGGTCCTCCCGCGACGGCTAACCGTGAACCCCGTCAGGCCCGGAAGGGAGCAGCGGTAGCGGCGAAGCCGGGTGCCGGGACAAGGCTGGTACGGGCCACCCCCAAATGATCCTCCCGATGAGCCGATACCGCGCCCGGGACGGCGGACTGAGGTGATAAACTTCTGATCTTTCGCGGATCCCTGGAGTCTGGATGAGTTATCAGGCTTTGGCACGCACCTGGCGGCCAAGAACGTTCACCGAGCTGGTGGGGCAGGAGCATGTGGTCAGGGCACTGGTCAATGCCCTGGACGACGAGCGGCTCCATCACGCCTACCTGTTTACCGGCACCCGGGGTGTGGGCAAGACGACCATCGCCCGTATTCTGTCCAAATGCCTGAACTGTGAGCAGGGCGTGACGTCCACGCCCTGTGGCGAGTGCAGTGCCTGCCAGGAGATTGATTCCGGCCGGTTCGTCGATCTCCTGGAAGTGGACGCCGCGTCGAGGACCAGGGTGGACGACACGCGGGAGCTCCTGGAGAACGTTCAGTACACCCCGACACGCGGTCGTTACAAGGTGTATCTGATCGACGAAGTGCACATGCTGTCGAATCATTCGTTCAACGCATTGCTCAAGACCCTCGAGGAACCGCCGCCCCACGTGAAATTCCTGCTGGCCACCACGGATCCGCAGAAGCTGCCCGTCACCGTCCTCTCCAGGTGTCTGCAATTCAATCTCAAGCGGCTGCCCGCGTCGATGATCCGGGAGCGACTGGAGGAGGTCACTTCCGCGGAATCCATCGAGGCGGAATCCGGTGCCCTGGAACAGCTTTCCACAGCCGCCGACGGCAGCATGCGGGATGCACTCAGCCTTCTCGACCAGGCGGCGGCCTACTGCAGCGGCAGCCTGAAGGAGGGCGAAGTCCGGGCCATGCTCGGGACAATCGACCAGGGCGCAGCCGTAAAGATTCTCGAGGGGCTGGCCGTACAGGACGCGCCCCGGCTGCTGGAGATCGTGGCTGAACTCGACACCATGGTCCCCGACTATCTCGCGGCACTGGACGAACTGGCCCTGCTGATTCAGCGCTGCGCCTTGGCGCAGGTGGCCGAAAGCGCGCTGGACGATATGGGTGCGGAGGCGGACCAGATTCGGGCGCTGGCCGGCGAACTGGCGCCGGAGGATCTCCAGCTTTTCTATCAGATTGCGCTGCTCGGGAAACGGGATCTGCATCTTGCGCCGTCGGCGCGGGCCGGCTTTGAGATGACGCTTTTGAGGATGCTCGCCTTCCGGCCGGCCGAGGCCGGGAGCGGAGAGGGGCGTTCATCCCCTGCCAGCAAGGTGACAAAGGAGCCGGCCCGGCCATCCCGGACGAGGACGGCGACTCCGTCGCGAAAGCAACACGCACAGGCCGCCGCTAGAGCCGCGGATGCGCCACCGGAACCGCTCACCATCGAAGACCTGGCGTCCTGGGATGCGGCGCTCGAGAGCCTCGCCCTCTCGGGAGCTGTCCGCCAGCTGGCCAATCACTGCCAGTTCCGTTCCGCAAAGGGCGGTGTTATCCATCTGCTTCTGGACGAAAGCGCCTCACATCTGCAGACTGCCGCTCTGCAGGAAAAGCTGCGTCATGCGCTCAGCACGAAACTGGGGAGCGAGCTGCGGATTCGGATCGAGCTCGGCACGCCGGACGAGGAAACCCCGGCTCAGAAGAGGAACCGGCAGGACGAGGAAAGGCAGGAGGCGGCGGAAAAGTCGATCGAGTCGGATCCGAACGTGATGGCGGTCCGCAAGGCATTCGACGCCACGGTCGATCCGGCGTCCATCAAACCCGTCAATCACTGAGACAAGGATTTTCTGGAGACACGCGATGAAAGGTGGTTTGGGACAGCTGATGCGGCAGGCACAGCAAATGCAGGCCGACATGCAGAAGGCACAGGAAGAACTGGCCGGGCTCGAGGTGACAGGATCGGCCGGCGGCGGGATGGTGTCTGTGGTCATGACCGGCAAGCACGAGGTGCGCCGGGTCTCCATCGACAGCTCGATGATCGGCGAGGACAGGGAGATGCTCGAGGATCTGGTCGCGGCCGCCGTCAACGACGCTGTTCGCAAGGTGGAGCAGACCGTACAGGAGAAATTCTCCGGGATTGCAGGCGGCATGTCCCTGCCGCCCGGGATGAAGCTGCCGTTCTAGTCCTGTGAACTACTCGCCCCTGGTCTCGCGCCTCATCGAGGCCCTCCGATGCCTGCCCGGCGTCGGTCCCAAGTCGGCGCAGCGCATGGCCTTCCATCTGCTGGAACGGAACCGTTCCGGCGCCCGCGAGCTCGCCGAAGCGATCGCGGACGCCACCGAATCGGTGGGACACTGCGAGCGTTGCCGGATGCTCACGGAAACCCCGCTGTGCCCAATCTGTCAGTCCGGCAATCGCGACGGAGCCCTGCTGTGCGTCGTGGAGACGCCCGCGGACGTGGTGGCCGTGGAGAATTCCGCCGGCTTCACCGGCCGTTACTTCGTGCTTTCCGGGCATCTTTCCCCGCTGGACGGCATCGGTCCCGACGAACTCGGGCTGGATCTTCTGGAGCGGATTCTGGATGACGAACCCGTCAAGGAGGTCATCGTGGCGACCAACCCGACGGTGGAGGGGGAGGCGACCGCGCACTTCATCGCCGAACTTTGCTCAGCGCGCTCGATCCGCGCCAGCAGGATCGCTCACGGAGTCCCCATGGGGGGAGAACTCGAGTTCGTTGATGGCGGCACCCTGTCCCGCGCTCTTTCCGGACGTCGCGCCATCGAATAGGTCACGGTCCCGGCGAGAGTTTCTCCATCAGTCTGACGAGTCGGCGATAGCTTTCGTACCGCCGGTCGGAAATTTCTCCCGCCTCCACCGCCGCTTTCACTGCGCAACCGGGTTCCCTCAGATGCAGGCAGTCCGAGAATCGGCACTGGCCGTCGCGGCTGGCAATCTCCCTGAATCCGGCGCCTACCTCGCCGGGTGAGACCGGCGGCGGCGCATAATCCCGGACCCCGGGAGAATCGACGAGTTCGCCGCCGGTTGGGAGGTGGTGCAGTACCGATGCCGTGGTGGTGTGACGGCCCTCGCCGGAGGCATCCGACAGGGCCGCGGTTCGCGTCCCGGCATCCGGCAGAAGCGCGTTGATGATCGAGGATTTGCCGACCCCGGAATGCCCCACCAGGATACTCGTATGACCTTCCAGTTGTGGCCGCAGGCGGTCCAGGCCGGTCCCGTTCCGGGCGCAGACCCGGATCACCGGATAACCCAGGGATTCGAATTCCCCCAGGTCTATCGCCCCGCCGTCCGGGTCCAGGTCTGTCTTGTTGTAAGCGATGCAGGCGGCGGCGCCCATCAGTTCGGCGGCCACCAGGTAGCGGTCCACCAGAAAGGCGTCGGGAGTTGGTTTTGGGGCGGAAACGACGACAACCTGGGTGACATTGGCGGCCAGCACCTCCCGGTCGCCCCGGCGGCTTGGCCGGGCCAGTTCCGATCGTCGCGGCTCGATGGAGGTTACCAGGCCGTCGCTGTGGTCCCGCGGGCGCTGCCACGTAACCCGGTCGCCGCAGACCGGCCGGAGGCGGCGTCCGGCCAGCATGCAGGCGTGGCGAGCACCCTCCGAATCCTCCACCAGGACACGGCGTCCGAAGGCCGCCACGACCCGTCCGGATTCGTCCTGCGTATGGGAATCGTGTCGGTTCCTTGTCGTGCTCACCGGGGCTGGATCACGACCCGACCAGGGGCTTTGTGAATGGAAGTAGACGGACTGAACGCTCTGCTAGAATCGCATCGAATTGATCTCGGCGGACAGCTGACATGCAGAAAAACCCGGACAACCTGATTTGGATCGACCTCGAGATGACCGGGCTGGATCCGGACTCGGACCGAATTATCGAGATTGCCACCGTGGTGACCGACAAGCAACTGGAAGTGCTGGCCGAAGGCCCCGTGATGGCGATCCACCAGTCGGACCAACTGCTCGACGCCATGGATGAATGGAATACACGTCAGCACGGCGGTTCCGGGCTCGTGGAACGCGTGCGCTCGAGCGCCACGGACGAGGCGGAGGCGGAGGCGCGGACGATCGAGTTCCTTTCCGACTACCTGGAACCCGGCGAGTCGCCCATGTGCGGTAACAGTATCTGTCAGGATCGCCGTTTTCTTTCCCGCTGGATGCCGGAGCTGGAAAAATTCTTTCACTATCGGCATCTGGATGTCAGCACGCTGAAGGAACTGGCCCGGCGATGGTATCCGCAAGTCGCCGCCGGTTTCTCGAAGGAATCCCGCCATCTGGCGCTACAGGACATTCACGATTCCATCGAGGAGCTTCGTTACTACCGGCGGGAGCTGTTTCGCTCCCCATGACAGACAAGGAACTCCCGGCGGGATGGGAATGTCCCACCGCATCCGCGGTCAGGGCCGCTGCGCGACGTATCCAAGATCGCGTTCACAGGACGCCGGTATTGCGGTGTGCCGCGCTGGACGATCTTTTCGGCGGTCGGATTTTTTTCAAGTGCGAGAACTTTCAGCGAATCGGCGCATTCAAGGCGCGGGGCGCCATGAACGCGGTCTGGTCCCTTTCGGATGAGGAAGCGCGCCGCGGGGTTGCGACCCATTCTTCCGGCAATCACGGCGCCGCGGTGGCGCTGGCGGCCCGCAGCCGCGGCATTTCCTCCTGGGTCGTGATCCCCGAAGATGCTCCGCAGGTCAAGCGCATCTCGGTGGCACGAGAGGGCGGTACCGTCGTGCCCTGTTCCCCCGGGCTCGCGGCTCGGGAGGCGGGTCTGGCGGAGGTGGTTGCCGACACCGGGGCCGTCGTGATTCATCCCTACGACGATGACCGGGTCATTGCCGGTCAGGGGACCGCCGCCCTGGAACTGCTGGCGGACGTCCCGGGACTGGATGCCATCCTGGCGCCCATCGGGGGAGGCGGGCTGATCTCGGGCACCGCCATCATCGCGCGGGATCAGAATCCTGCGCCCGAGGTGATCGCCTGCGAACCGGCGGGCGCGGACGATGCCGCCAGGTCCGTGGCGGCCGGTGAAAGGGTGGAACTGGAGCGGCCGGACACCATCGCAGACGGACTGCGGGCAACCATCGGCCTGCGCAATTTCGCGATTGTGTCGAGCCTGGTGGACGAAGTGGTGACGGTGACCGACAGCGCCATTGCGGAAGCCATGCGCCTTGTCTGGGAGCGTCTCAGGATCGTCGTCGAACCTTCCGCGGCCGTTCCCGTCGCCGTTCTTCAGCAGGGGGCCTACAAGGTCAGGGGCGGGGCGATCGGCATCATCCTGACGGGAGGCAACGTGGATCTGGACCGGCTTCCCTGGAGCGAATCAGCTACCCGCTGAGGCCTCCGGGCCCGGGCGGCCTTCGGCTGGTACGACCGCTACTTTCTGGCCCGGCCGAAGTCTTTCGGCTCCCCTGACGACCACCGTATCGCCCTCCGACAGTCCGCCGGTCACCTGGATCATCCGCCCGGAGCCCAGTCCCGTCGTGATAGTCATGCGCTCGGCGGTGCCGTCGTCCAGAACCCGGAACACGGACGTGCCCTCCCTGCGGAGCACCAGCGCGTCCCGGGGAACCGCCAGGACCTCGATAGGCTCGGCGCTGGGGACGGACAGCCTGACGGACTCACCCACCCGCCAAGGGGTCGGGGGTACGGTGACGCGCAACTCGAAGAGGTGCGAGCGCCCGTCACCGAAGGGCACGATGGTTCGCACGTTTCCGGTGCCCCGGTGCATGTCTCCCTTAACTTCTAGCGTTCCACCCTCCTGGACATAATTGAGACTTGCCAGGGGAGCGCGGGCCACCACCTCCAGGGCGTCGGGCTGGACAAGGCGGATCACCGGGTCGCCCGGAGACGTATGTTCTCCGGGGCTCAGGAGACGTTCGGTCACGATGCCGCGGAAGGGCGCGATGATCTCGGTTTTCGCGAGCTGGACCTTGATCTGATCGAGCCGGGCCTGTCCGACGGTCAGGTCCGCGGCGGCGGACGCAAGATCGGACTCGGTCTGGTCCAGCTGGTTCTTGGCCGCGATGTTTTCCTGGGCCAGGGTCCTCAGTCGACGAACCTCTCGCTGCAGAAAGTCACGCCGGGCCTTCTCCCCGGCGATAATCCCCTCGAATTCGGCTTTCTGCAGACGGAGATAAGTGTCTTCGATCTTGGCCACCGCCTCGTCCTTGTCGACAAGCGTGCCGATTTCCGCGATCCACTTCAGCCGGCCGGGGACTTCGGCCGCGAGGCGCGCATCATTCCGGCTCACCACCGTGCCGGGCAGCTCCAGGGTCGGGGCCAGTACTGTCATCCTTGCCTCCACCACCTGCACGGGCGCCGGAGGAGGTCCGCCCTGGGCGAGGGCGTGACCGGTGATGAGCAGCAGCGCGGTCGCGGGCAGCAGACGGCAGATAGTCAGCATGAAGTACCTCGTAGGAAAGAGTCTTTTTTGCCTAAAGGGAAGAGCGTCGCTGGGCGTACTGGCCGCGAGCGCCTCCCGCAGGCACCGGTTCGGAGACCTCGGCGGTCTCGCCAATCCGGAGCAGGCTGGGCAGGAGTATAAGGGTGAAGAGGGTGCTGACGCTCATGCCGCCGACAATCACCGCGGCGAGACCGCGGTAGAGTTCCGTGCCCGCACCGGGGATCAGCAGCAGAGGCAGCATTCCGAAAAGACTGGTGAGGGTGCTCATCAGGATGGGGCGGAGGCGGTAGCGGACCGCCTGCTCCACGGCATCCCGCCGGCGCATGCCTTCACGTTCCGCCTGTCTCGTCTGGTGAACGAGAAGGATGGCGTTGTTGACCACGAGTCCCGTGAGGGTGATGAAGCCGATCATGGTCAGGAGATCCATGGGCTGAAACGTGAAGAGATTGGTCAGGCGAAGGGAGATCACGCCGCCCACGATGGCCAGCGGGAGGGCAAGAACCACCAGCAGACTATCCCGGAAAGAGCGGAAAAGGGCGCTCATGAGCAAATAGAGGATAGCGATGGCCAGCGCCAGGCTCTGCGCCATGTTACGGATCGCCGTGTCCTTGTCATCGGCCGTTCCCTGATAGCTGATATCGCCGTCCTCGGGCAGCTGCTCGCGGATTGCCGGATCCACCTCGGCCTTGATCAGGTCGATGGCGGGTCCCAGCGGCATGTCCGCCGGCGGCGTTACCTCGAGCGTGATGGTGCGGCGGCGATCGACCCGACGGATCTGGTCCGGACCCGCCGTGCGCTCGAGGGCGACCAGCTCTCCCAGCGGCTGAACGTTGCCGTCCGGAGTCATGACGGGCGTGGCCATGAGCTGCTCCGGGGTCGACCATTCGGCGCCGCGCAGAATTACGTCCAGGCGTTCGTCTCCATCGAAATAGTCTCCGACATAGAGGCCGTCGCCGAGGGCGCGGACCACCCTCGCCATTGTCTGCCGGTCCCAGCCCGATTCCACGATTCGCCGTTCACGGGGTAGCAGGCGAAGTTCGGGATCCGCAAGCTCGACTCCCGGGATCGGCCGGACCTGGGCACCGGGCATGGCCTGTGAAATGGCGCCCATGCCGACCATGGCTGCGCCCAGCATGGCGTCGATATCACGGCTTTGAACATTGACGTCGATGGATCGGCCGCCGCCGAGGCGGCCGAAAATCGATGCTCGATTGACGAAGGCGAGCGTATCCGGGAGCCCTCTGAGAATTTCGCCGTTGAACAGCCCCACCAGCTCGTCTACGTCGTTGCGATCCTCGGCCCGGGCGCCCATGAAGCCAAACCGTCCGAAGATGCCCAGAAAGTAGTTCTGAATGGCGGGCTCCCGCTCTCCATCCAGGAATGGCATCAGCCGCTCGTTGATGACGCTGGCGATCTCTTCCTTGGCCGATTCCACGCTGATGCCGGGCGGCGGCAGGATGACGCCGAAAAGGAAATTCTGTTTGCCTTCCGGCAGATAGTCGGTTTCGGGAATCAGCGTCACCGTGAGGCCGACGGCCGCAAGGCTGAGGCCCGCGATCCAGCCTGCGCGGCGGACCGGCGTATCGGTAAGACGCATGATGAGTTTTGTGCCGTTCCTCCACCATGACTGGTGAGGGTCCTTCAGCTCTACGTTGCGAAGCCAGCTGGTGGCGGCCGTCGGAATGATGGTGACCGCGATGATGAGCGACGCGATGACCGCGAACGCCATGGCCAGCGCCAGGTCCGCGAACAGCTGACCGGCAATGTCGCGAAGAAACACGATAGGGAGGAAAATGGCGACCGTGGTCGCCGTGGACGCAACCAGCGCGCCCCAGACCTGGCTCGTGCCGGTGAGCGCGGCGTCCTCGCTGGATTTGCCTTTCTCCCTGAGCCGGACGATGTTCTCGAGCACGACGATCGCCGCGTCCAGCACCATTCCCACGGCAAAGGCCAGCCCCGCCAGCGAGATGATATTGATGGACCGCCCCGCGGCGTTCAGCGCCACGAAGGTGATGAACAGGGAGACGGGGATGGCCAGGGCCACCATCATCGTTGCCCTGAAACGGCGCATGAACCACCAGAGAATGGCGATGGCGAGGAAGATGCCCAGCAGCAGGTTGTTCCGCAGCATAGCCACCGAGTCGGTGATGTAGATGGTCTCGTCGTAGACCTGGGTGACGGAAAGCTGGGCCCGTCCGACCGGACCGTCGTTCAGAGCGGCGATGGTCGCCTTCAGCTCCTCCATGACCTCGAGAACGTTGACGTTCTGCTCCGGCTGCGCATTCATTGCGATGGACGGACCGCCGTTCTGATTCAGGGTGCCCGACGGATCGCGCAGTACCGTTTCAACCGTGGCGATGTCGTAGAGATGTACGGGCTGACCATCGCGCCACGCCAGCACCATGTCGTTGAAGCTCTCCACGCTGTACTGACCCGAGAAACGGACCGTGTAGGACCGCCGGCCCACGTCCTGGAAACCTCCAGAGACATCCGTGTTGTTGCCGGTCAGGCGGGCCAGGGTAGGAAGATCGATCCCAAGGGCCGCGACCCGATAAGGGTCAAAGGTGATGCGGAGCTCGCGGTTCCTGCCGCCATAGATGTCCGCCGTCGCGATACCGGGGATCTGCTCGACCCTGGACTGGACGACTTCCTCCACGAAGTCCTGATAGCTGGTGATGTCGCGATTGTTTCCCGGAAGGGGGCGGATCGCGAACCACGCGATCGCCGTGCCGAAGCGTCCCCGTCCGGCATAGATAATCGGCTCGTCCACGTCGGGGGGGTAGCTTGGCACCCGGTTCAGCCGATTCATGACCTCGATCAGAGAGCGCTCGAGGCGTGTGTCAACGCCGAAGTAAAGGGTGACGGAGGCATTGCCCCGGCTGGCGGAGGACTCGATTTTCTCCAGACCGGGCAGCCCGCGGAGCGCATCCTCCTGCGGCTCGACGATTTCCGCCTCCACCTCCTCGGGCGCGGCCGCACGCCAGCTCGTGCTGATTTCGATCAGCGGACGCTCGACGTTTGGGATCATCTGGATCGGCATCCGCACGAGGGCGATGGCGCCAAACATGATGACCATGATGATGCCGACGATTACGGCTACCGGGTTGCCGATGGCCGGGCGGGTCAAATTCACCGAGAAAGGCCCCTTTCCAAGGTAGAATCTATCAATTGTAATGTTTCGGACCACTTCACCGCGAGCTAATTCCGTCCATTCGGGGCCTTTCGCCCGAGGACTCCGAACTTCCGGCGGACGCGGTTGTCTCTCTCTGACGAGGGTTGAGTCGCGAAGAATGGCATCTCGACAAACCAGCAGGCGTCTGATGCCGGCAACATCGCTGGCCGTTATGCTTTGCCTGTCCGCCTGCGGCCGGGACGGTCCGGAGGCCAGTGCCGAGCCCGATCCCATGCCGGAAATGGACATCTATATCGTGGAGCTGTCTGGCGGGCTCGAGCAGGGTTCGTTTGGCGAACCCCGTAATGTCACTCGCCGGGACGGCTATGACAATCAGCCGGTTTTCCTGCCGGACGGCTCCGGATTCCTCTTCACTTCCTTCGTCGATGACCAGGCCGATACCTACCGGTATCAGATCGCCGACGGGAGTATCCACCGGGTGACTGCATCGACGGCGGGAGAATGGGCGCCGGCCCTGACCCCGGACGGTGAAGGATTCACGATTTCCCGTAACGAGCCCGAAGGCTTTCAGCGGCTCTGGCGGTTCCCCATGGACGGACGCTCTCCGAGGGTGGTTCTCCGTGATATCACGGGCGCCGGCTATCATACGTGGGTTGATGAGAACACAGTCGCGCTCTATCTGCTGTCCGAGCCTCCCGATCTGGCTCTCGTCGACATCGACACGGCATCCAGGCGTATCGTCGCCTCAAACGTGGGGCGGTGCGTGCAGCGTGTGCCGCAGACAAGGGAACTGGCTTTTGTCGACAAGCGCGACGGGGACAACTGGCGGATCACCTACCTCGATCTCGACTCCATGACCGTGACCCGGACGTTGCCCACGCTGCCGGGCCGCGAGGACTTTGCTCTGGCGGCGGACGGTTCGATTCTCATGGCTCAGGGCGGCAGACTCTACAGAAGTTTTCCCGGTGAACAGACCTGGGAGCTGCTGGCCGACTGGGATGCCTCCCTGCCTGGCCACATCAGCCGGATTGCGGTGAGCCCGACGGGGCGGCATCTCGCATTCGTCGTCTGGGAGGAGCCGGGTGAATGAGCCGGCAGCGAAGAGCCTGCAAGATCTGATTCCGCATCGGGGAGGATGCCACTGCGGCGCCGTCAGGTTCGAGGTTCTGGCGCCCCCCGACCTGGAAGTTCACGAGTGCAACTGCACGATCTGTTCCGCCACGGCTTATCTGCATCTGATCGTTCCGGCGGAACGCTTTCGCCTTCTGAGCGGCCGGGACTGTCTGACCGAGTATCGGTTCAATACCCGGCTTGCGCAGCATCTTTTCTGCCGCGTCTGCGGAGTCAAGTCTTTTTACGTTCCCCGCTCCAATCCCGACGGCTACAGCGTGAATTTCCGTTGTCTGGACACCGGGACGGTGAACTCGTGCAGGATCGAGCCCTTCGACGGGCAGAATTGGGAAGCCTGCGCTCACCGGTTGGCCGGCCTGACCTGATCACCTAGTGGCTTTCAGGGCTGCGCGAGCCGGGCGAGGTGTCGCTGGTCCGGAAACATTCCGCGGGCTCCGGAGTGCAGAGTAGCCGGGGCTCTCCGGCTCTCGCCCGTCGGGCGATGACGATGACCCAGTAGTCAACATGGGGCGAGTAGAGATCCTGGTGATATGCCACTCCGTACAGGTCCTGTTC
>Ga0111153_1142_pt1 | contig 11588 bp, 5 predicted proteins | sample DeeMarSeWOR28_12_FD_80255 | JGI IMG/M metagenome (GOLD analysis project Ga0111153, IMG submission 80255) | Gammaproteobacteria bacterium SG8_31 | reverse complement strand
AAGACCTGATGGCGGCCGGCCGGAACGAGGCCCAGATGGCCGAGATCACCGCCGCCTTCGCCCGCCACGGCCTGTCGAGCGAGGCACCGGCCATCGTCCGCCACGATGACGGGCCGCTGATGGGATGGATTCTCTCCGCAAGACGGTCCTGAACCGCAACGAAGGTTCATCGGCCATCTTGTTGCTTCCTTGCAACAAGATGTCGTTGTTTTTCTGCAACATTCCTCCGCGGCCGCCCTGATGCAGGCGGGCCTGTATCCGCCAAAACGGGACGGGCTACGGTCGGCGGACGTGCCGTACAGGGGACCAGGATACCGAAGATGCTGAAAAACACTTTATCGGAGACGGGTACCGAGGGTACGGGGGGCGGGAATTCCGCGATCCATGCCGCTCGGCGACCCCTCTAGGTCATGTCACCTTCTTGCAACAAAATGCTTCCAATGCCCGGAAAGTGTTGCTAGTATGCCCGCAACTCTGCTTCCGCCTGTGGTTTTTTTGCCTCGGCCGAGCGAGTTTTCATCGGCGAGCCCATGGGGGCGAGTCGATTTCCACAACGCCAACCTCTCCCGATAGGAGGAGTAATACATGACAGAGCGTAATCCTGTAAGGGATGCGGTACGTTATGCGCTGACGGCTGGTGTTGCGGCATCCTTTGCAGGCGCGCCCGCCGCGACGCTTGCCCAGGATGACGTGGCAGTCCAGGACAAGGTCACCGTGACCGGCTCGCGCATTAAGCGGATCGACATCGAGGGCCCGAATCCGGTTTCGGTAATCTCCCGCGAGGACATCGACGCCTCCGGCCAGATCTCCGTCGCCGAGGTGCTCCGCAAGAGTTCCTTCAATAGCTTCGGATCGTTCGTACAGAGTTCGGGCAGTAACCAGCAGTCCACGTCCACGGTCAGCCTCCGGGGCCTGGGCAGCCAGCGCACCCTGGTACTGATCGACGGCCGCCGGACTGCCGGTGCTCCGACCTGGTCGGGTGACCGGGCCAACCTGAACGCGATCCCGCTGGCCGCGGTGGAGCGCATCGAAGTCCTGCGTGACGGCGCATCGGCCATCTACGGTTCCGACGCCATCGGTGGTGTGATCAACATCATCCTGCGAAAGGACTACGAGGGCATGCACCTCAGCTACGGCATCGGTCGCCCAACCCAGTCGGGCGGCGACGAGAACAGCGCCAGCATCGTCGGCGGCGTCAGCGGAGCGAAGGGCAACATCACCTTCGGCTTCGACTGGTCGGAAAAGCAGATGATCTTCAACGCCGACCGCAGTTTCTCGGCGATCGGCCTGTCCCCCACGGGCTTCCCGGGCACCGGGCTGGCAAGCCTGACGACCAACGACCCGAGGAACCCCGCCCGGGCCTTCCAGGACGACACCGACGGCGACGGCACTGCCGACTCCAACCTGGGGCCGACCTTCTTCAGCGGCGGTTTCTTCCCCGACGCGCGCTGCCCGTCTGAACTGGGCGCGGATCCGAAGTACTCGGCGTCGGTCTTGGCGGGAGATTTCTGCCGTTACAACTTCGCTGGCGTCTCCGCCAACGACGGCGCCATCGACCAGAAGAGCTTCTTCCTCAACGCCAACTACGACATCACGGAATCCACGACCTTCTGGACCCGGGGCAGCTTCAACCGCAACGAGCAGTTTGGTCGCTATGCCGGTACGCCGATGGCTCTGGTCATTTCGGCGGACAACCCGAACAATCCGACGCTCCCCGGCGCCATCAACCTGGAGACAGGAACCGCGGCGGGACCGCAGAACCTGCCCGTCGATACCGACGGTGACGGCACCGCGGACAGCACGGTCGACGGGCCCTACGACGTCACCGTCTTCTATCGGAACTGGGCGGCCGGCTTCCGTGACGCCCACGTCGAGGACACGGCAGTGGATTACCAGGCCGGCCTACAGGGCACCCTCGACTTCCTGGGCGGCATGGACTGGGAGGTCGGCGCGCAGTGGGCCCAGCAGAACTCGAACGCCGCCAACTCCGGTAATGCCAACGACGGCATCCTTCAGGGTTTCGTCGACAGTGGCGCGCTGGACCTCTTCGGCGTCTCGAGGGAATACCCGAACGCAACGGATCTGGCATCCCAGGAGGCAGGCGCGGTCAGCGTCATCCTCGACGGCGAGCACCGTATCGCCAACTTCGATGCCCAGGTCACGTTCGACGCCTTCCAGATGAACGCCGGCCCGGTGCCGGTCGCCCTGGGAATGGAGTACCGGGACGAGGCCTTCAAGATCAACTTCGACGAGCAGGCGAATGCCGGTCAGGTGTCCGGTTCGGCCGGTGGTGAGGACGTCACGGGCGCCCGGGTGGTCAAGTCGCTGTTCGCCGAGACCTCCATCCCGGTGTTCAGCATGCTGGATCTCAGCCTGGCGGCCCGCTACGACGACTACAACGACTTCGGAACGACCATCAACCCGAAGGTGGCCGCCGCCTTCCGACCGCTCGACAGCCTGCTGCTCCGGGGTTCCTGGGGCCAGGGCTATCGGGCGCCGAACATGTCGGAGCTCTACAGCGGCCAGTCCCAGTCGTTCAACGCCGCCATCGACACGCGGCGGTGCGCCTTCGATCCGGCCGGCGATCGCGAAACGGGCCGGATCGCAGCGGGCGTCGATCCGGAAGAACTGCCCGCCGGCAATCCCTGTCTGACTACCCAGCAGCAGAACCTGCAGGGCGGCAACCGGGATCTCGGCGCCGAGGAATCCGAGCAGTGGACCGTCGGGCTGGTGTGGAACCCGCTGGACGATCTTTCCATCGCCCTCGACTGGTTCGACATCGAGCTGACGGACGAGATCGGCACCGTGTCGCTGCAGACGGCCTTCGACAACGAGTATCAGCAAGACCCGACCGCCGCCGTCGCCGGCACCGTCGGTCTGGTCACCCGCGCCACCGGCGGCATCGTGCTCGCCAACGGCTTCGTCAACCTGACCAGCACCAATATCGCCAAGCGCGAGACGGACGGTCTGGACGTCGACGCCCAGTACGCCTTCTCGATCGGCTCGATCGGGAACGTCAGCTGGACCTACACCAACGAGTACGAGCGCGACGAGGGTGACGGACGGGGTCTCATCGACCCGCCGTTCTACGATCCTGAGCATCGCGGCAACGTCGGGCTCAACTGGGCTCTCGGGGACTTCAGCGCCAACGTGCTGTGGAACTACGTGAGTTCGACCAGCAGGGACGACACCGGCTCCAAGCTCGACGACTTCAGCACGGTGGACCTGCAGGTGGCCTACGCCACCCCGTGGAACGGCACGGTCACGATCGGCGCGCGGAACATCTTCGACGAAGATCCGCCGACCTCGACCGCGGTCCTCGACAACCCGTACTACAGCAACTCGCTCCACGACATATACGGTCGCGTTCCGTATATCCGCTACGAGCAGGACCTGTAAGCCGGGTAGTCGGCACTAACAGGTCTCTGACCTGAGATGGCCCGCTTCGGCGGGCCATTTTTTTTCAGGCGACGGTCAGCGACAGCGTCAGCCTTCTCCGGTCGTGAGTCGCCGACAGCAGGCAGGATCGCCCGCCGCCCAGCCAGACGGCAGGCGACAGGATGTGAACACTCTGATCCCAGTGGCTACCAGGCTCCTGTGGTGAGGTGCTGAAGACAACGCCCTCGGCCAGGCGCAACTCGAACCAGCAGACAACCGCGTGTGCCGTCCCATCTACCGCAGGTCGCAGGGGGACCTCCACCTGCCCTTCCCGGGCAAGCTCGCCCTGGAGATCGAATCGGAACAGTTCGACGGGCTCCGCCAGCATCCGGTATTCCACGTCGGAGATGCCATGCTGGAAGCAACGGGGCCGGAACTCGTTGAAAGCGCTCAGATTGAAGCCCGCCACCTCATCGACCTGTCCCAGGCAAAACAGCTCCGGGCTCTCGACCGGTGCAGCGACTATGCGGGCCTCGGCAGGGATCAACCTAGCGTCACTGGACAACAGTCGCCGTCGGGCATCCTCGATCGTGTCCAGGGCCTCCTCGCCGAAGAACCCCGCGTCGAAAACTTCCGCGATCAGCACATCCGCCGGCCGAGGCAACTCGTCGGCCTGCAGGTCGGTCGATTTGCGTGCGAGTACGGAAATACGGTCCGACAGCCCGTTGACAACACGATCCGCACCGCATCGGGCGGCCATCATGGCAAGCAGGCCGGACCCGGTGCCAATGTCCAGGACCAGGGAGTCACCGGTCACCGCAGCGGCGATCGCCTTCTCGAAGGCTGAATTGCGCGCGTCGTCGTTCATCATGGCGAAGTGCCACATAGGGACACGACGCCTCCGCAGACGGCGCCGATTCTCCCGCGCCTTCTCTGAGTCGGGGTCGATAGACAGGGCCTTGTCGATACACTGCTCGGCCGCATTGTCCCGGCCGGCCGCGAGGTGGACGGCGGCCAGGGTGTTCCATGCCCGGGCGTGGCCGGCATTACGCTTCAGGAGGCCCTCGAGGACCGTCCGGGCCTCGTCAAGGCGCCCGAGTTCCTTGAGCGAAACGGCCAGATTGTTCTCCAGCTCGTCATTGCGGAGTCCCAGTTCCCGGGCCTGATGCAGATGGGATGCCGCCTCCCGGTAGCGCCCCAGGGCACAGGCGATATTGCCGGCATTCAGGTGGATGTCCGCCGAGTCGGGCATAAGCCGGGCTGCCCTCTCTGACAGGGGCCAGCAATCTCGCGCACGCCCCTGCTGGAACAAACAGACGCCGAGCAGACTGAGTGCGACCGGATGATCCGGTGCCTCCTCCAGGACCTGTCGATAAAGACTTTCGGCCTCCGCCAGACGACCGGACTCGTGGCGCGCAACTCCCTCGTTCAGAGACTTGTCGATAGAGGAATGCAAGGGTCGATAGCGCCCGGCGACTCAGGATGGGACAGTTGGTAGAATGGTGAGCTTACACGATCACGCACTCATGGCGGAGCGCTCCACTGGCAAGCCCCGAGAAGACTCGACGCCCCGGATGAACGTCTCCGGAGGAGAATTGCACCGGCTGATGGGCGCCGCGGTGGACCACCACCAGCGGGGGCGGCTGCGCGAGGCGGAACAGATCTACCGGCGCATTCTTCAGGCCGAACCCGGACATCCTGACGCTCTGCATCTGCTCGGCGTCATCGCCCAGCAGGCTGGCCAGACCGAGGCCGCGATCGACCTTCTCAAGCGAGCTATCGCCAGCAACCCCGCGACATCGGCGTTCCACGCCAGCCTGGCCATGATCTACGAGTCACAGGACAGGGTCGCCGACTGGGAGCAGGCGGCGAGAGACGCGCTGGCGCTCGATCCGGCCAACGGCCGGGCCCTGTTCAGCCTTGCCAACGTGCTGATGCGGACGGATCGCCTGGAGGAGGCGCGGGACAACTACGAGAAGGCCTTGGAACTGATCCCCGCCGAACCGGCCATCTGGTCGAACTACGGCACCACCCTCCAGCGCATGGGCCGGGCCGGGGAGGCAGTGACGGCCCTGCAGAAAGCCGTCGACCTGGATCATCCCTCAGCCGCCAACATGCGTTCCAATCTGGGCAACGCGCTCCGCGAGGCCGGTCGGCACAAGGAAGCTATCAGCGCGTTCGAGGAGGCGATTCGGATCGACCCGGAGTTCGCGCCCGCCTACATGAACCTGGCGATCGTGCTCATGCAGCTCGGCCGGATCGCCGAAGCGCGGACCTCCCTCGAACGGTGCCTGGAGTTCGATCCGGGCAACTCGCGCGCACTGGCCGATCTTGCGGCCGTGACGGATGCGCTTCACGACATTGAGACCCGCGACCGGCTGCTCGACTTCGACCGGCTGATTACGAGCCGCCGATGGGACACGCCGCCGGGTTTCGACAGTCTGGAGGACTTCAACGAGGCGCTGGTGGCTCACGTCACGAAACACGGCAGCCTGATGTGGGAACCGCCGTCGAAGACCACCCGCGGTGGCAGCCAGACAGGGGAGTTGCTGGAGGGCGACCGGGGCCCCGTCGCCGCCCTCGAAAGCATGATCCGGAGTGCGGTGATCGATTACATCGAGGCGCTTGACGAAGACAGCGACCACCCCTTCATCTCGTCGGCTCCGGCCGAGTGGCGGCTGACCATGTGGGCAACCATCCTGGGTAACGCGGGTCATCAGGCGGCTCACCTGCACCCGACGGGCTGGCTCAGCGGCGTCTACTACGCGGCGGTACCGCCCCTCGATGCGTCCGGGCCGGAAGACGCCGGCTGGCTGGAGTTTGGCCGGCCGCCGGAGGACCTCGGCCTGCCGGTCGCCGGCCGGACGCATTGCGTCGAGCCGGAGCCCGGCCTGATGTTGCTGTTCCCCTCGTATTTCTATCATTGCACGGTCCCCTTCACGGGCGCCGGCCAGCGGGTCAGCATCGCTTTCGACGTCATGCCGGTGGAGCGATCGGCGGAGGCTGGCGGCAGGTCGGACGCATCGCGAATCCGGTCGGAATCGAGGCACATCGGCTACCTGCTTCGCACGGGCAGAACGGAGGAAGCGGAGCAGGCTGCCGGCCGGCTGGCCGCAGCCGCTCCGGATAACGCCGGGGCCGCCCACCTGCTGGGCGCCGTCTTTCTCCAGTCCGGCCGGGTCGAAGCCGCCCGGCCGCTGCTGGAGAAGGCCTGCCGGCTGACGCCGGAGAAGGCCGCCTGCTACCTGGACCTGGGCATTTGCTGCAGGCACCTCGGGGAGTTCCCGGATGCTGTCGCCGCCCTGGAGCGGGCCGCCGCCCTCGACCCGGTCGGCATCGATGCCCACATGCAGCTCGCGGCCCTGTACAGCGAACACCGCCGGACGGACGACGCCAGGGCCGCCTATGAGGCCGCCGTCCAGCGTCAGCCGAAAGCCGGAGGGTCCTACTACGGGCTCGCGATGCTGGAAGATCTGGAGCCCGTCGATCCCTGGATCCGGCGGATGGAGGAACTGCTCGGGGAGAACGGTCTGTCCGCCCGGGATGAGGCCGTGATCTGCTTCGCCCTCGGACATCTGCTCGACCGGACCGACCGGCTCGACGAGGCCATGAAGTATTTCGATCGCGGCAACACGCTGCAGCGCGGGATGACGGCGTTCGACATCGCCACGGAGCGCGAAACAACCGAACGCATGCGTCGCGCGTACACCGCCCGGGTCTTCGCCGGCGCGTCCAGCCGGGGCGATCCGTCGGAGCTCCCGGTCTTCGTCATCGGCATGCCCCGATCGGGGACCAGCCTGGTCGAGCAGATCCTGGCCTCCCATCCCCGGGTGTTCGGCGCAGGAGAACTCAACGATCTCTGGCGGATAATGGCGGACCTCGAGAAGCGCCTCCCCGGGGGGATGGCCCTCCCCGAGGCCCTGGCTCAGGTGCCGGCGGAAACCTGGCGCGAGCTCGGCGGCCGTTACGTAGCGAGACTTCGCCGTCACGACGCCGGCGCGGATCGCATCGTCGACAAGCTGCCCTTCAATTACTCGCTGGCAGGCATGATACGGTTGATGATGCCCAACGCCCGTATCATCCACTGCGTCAGGGATCCGCGAGACACCTGTCTGTCCTGCTATCTGACGTTCTTCCAGTCGGAGCGGGGTTTTACCTGTGATCTGGCGGAACTCGGCGAGACTTATCGCCTTTACTGGCAGCTCATGGAGCACTGGAGGCAGGTCCTGCCCGGCGGCCTCCACGCGGTGCAGTACGAGCGCCTGGTCGAGGACCTCGAGGGGGAGACCAGGGGCCTGATCGAATATCTGGGGATTCCCTGGTCCGATCAGTGTCTGCGGTTCTTCGACAACAAGCGCATGGTCACCACGGCCAGCATGACGCAGGTGCGGCGACCCGTGTATCGGGACTCCGTAGGGCGATGGCGCAGATACCGGGACCATCTGGCGCCGCTGCTCGAAGCCCTTGGTGACCTTAGACAGTACCAGATCGACGAGGACTGAGATGATACGGATCACCGACATATTCACCACGCCTTTTGTCGAGGCCCAGCTCGCGAACCACGAGGAGGTATGCGAAGAGCTGAGGGTGCTGCTGCTGGAGCGCGAGGCGGAGGGCGACAAGTACCGGAACGAGATACGCCGGGTGACCCAGTTCGGCCACCTGTTCGAAAGCAAGTTCGACCTGTTCCGCTGGGACGATGAGCCGGTGCAAAAGATAGCCCGTTTCTGTCATGCCGCCGTCGGCGAGGTCCTCGCCCGAACCACCGACTACGACACCGAGGAGATGCAGAAACTGAGTTTCAGCTACAACGCCTGGTTTCACGTGACCCGCAACGGGGGCTTCCAGGGATTGCACAATCACCAGAATGCATCCTGGTCGGGGATATTCTGTGTGGACCCCGGTGATTCGCCGGCGGACCGGCCGGACAGCGGCCTCGTTCGCTTCCACGACCCCAGGGCCTGTTCATGGTTCTACTCGGAGGCCGGCAACATCCGGCTGAAGATGCCCTTCCAGCACGGTGCTTTCGACGTGACTCACCGAGCCGGCCGGCTGCTCATCTTCCCGTCCTACCTGAACCACGAAATCTTCCCGTACCAGGGCAACCGACCGCGCATCATCATCGCGTTCAACTGCAGCATCGTCCAGCGGTGAGCGAACCGACCGACCTCCTAAGGGTCCTGCAGAAACTGGAGCGCCTGGGCCGCTCGCGTCCGGATCGCGCGCTGGCCGAGGCGGAGGCCTTGCTCCGTCGGGCTCCCGGTCTTGTGCCCCTGCTCTGCCTGGCCGGTCGCATGGCTCGCCTCACCGGAGATACGGATAGGGCACGTGGTCATCTGAATGCCGCCCTGGCCCGGGACCCGTCTGCAGGTCCGGCGTTGTCCGAGAGGGGTCTCCTAGCGGCGGCGCAGGGCGAAATGCGGGTTGCCGCGGAGAGCTTCCGTCGCCTCGTCGGGGTCGACGACGGCAATGCTGACGGCTGGTACAACCTGGGCCTGGCCTTGGAACGCCTGTGTGACTGGGACGCGGCGGCCGACGCCTACCGTCGCGCACTGGAACTGATCCCGAACGAGCGCCCGGCGATTCGCGCCAGGATCGGCGGCGTGCTGGCCACGGCCGGTCGCGAAGAGGCGGCCCGCCTGGAGTACGAGCAGGCGCTGGCGGAGGATCCCTCGAGCCTGCCGGCCAACCTCGGCATGGGGATGCTCGAGGCAGCCGGCGGCGACATGGAGGCCGCTCTCCGTCGATTCCGGCAGTGCGTCGGTGTCGATCCGCGCTGCGGCCAAGCCTGGCAGCAGATCATCGAGTCCCGCAGGCTCGAGAATCGCGAGGACGACGACCTCGTGCAGATGCGCCGCGTCCTGGCCCGGGACGATCTTGACGACGACTCGCGGGAGCGGCTTTGCTTCGCCCTGGGCAAGGCGAGCGATGACGTGGGCGCCTACGAGGATGCCTTCGTCTTCTACCGGCAGGCCAACGAGCTGAAACGGCGGCGTCTCCCCCCGTTCGACCGGCAGGCATGGATGCGGGAGGTCGATCGCCGCCTGACCGACGCCGAGGCGACAGGTGCGACCGCGTCAGCCGGAGATCGAGGGGGGGTGGTGCCCGTCTTCATAGTCGGCATGCCCAGATCCGGGACGACCCTGGTCGACCAGATTCTGACGAGCCACACCCGGGTCGGCGGCGTAGGGGAGCTGCCCTTTTTCGATCAGGCCGCCCCGGCGGACGACACCATGCTGCGGCAGAAATATCTCGAATGCCTGGGGGGCGAGGGAGCGGCGGTGGTGACGAACAAGTACCCCGCCAATTTCCGGCATCTCCCGCTGCTTCGCCGGCTGTTCCCGGATGTCCGGATCGTTCACGTCACGCGCCATCCCCTGGATACCTGCCTGTCGGTGTATTTCCAGGACTTCCCGGTGGGAAACCTCTACGCCAACAGCCTCGGGGATATCGCGGCTTATTACACCGGCTACCGGTGTCTGGTGGATGCCTGGGCAGGGAAGGACGGTGGCATGCTGCATGTGACCTACGAAGGGCTGCTGGAGGACCAGGAAGGCGTCTCGCGTCGACTCATCGAGTTCTGCGGTCTGGCGTGGGAAGCCGCCTGCCTAGACTTCGCCGCCAACCCCAGACCGGCGGCCACACTGAGCCGCTGGCAGGTACGACAGCCCGTCTACCGGCGTTCAGTAGGGCGATGGAAGCATTACGAGACGCAGCTCGCGCCGCTGATCCAGGCCCTAGGCCCCCTGCGGGACTAACCGTCGGCCGACGATCCGCTCAGCCCGTGGAGGAAAGGCTCCAGCTGGCGAGCATAAGACCGCCAGCGGCCCACCGACGATGCGTAGATCGGACGCCTGACCTGTGCGTGGCTGGCGGTCGCCGCAATCCTGTCCTGCTCGTGGGGCCGGAGGCAGGCCGGATCCCACTCCAGACCGAGGGATTTCAGGAGCGCTCGTATCTGCTGCTCCGGATCCGCCACCAGTTCCTCGTACCGGACCGGGAGGAAACGCTCTCCCAGGACGGGCCGCCATCTGTCGACGACCTGGTCGTGCAGATTCACGAAATCCGCCAGCCATTCCAGGCGGGTCGAGAATCCCAGGGTCGGATCGATGAAATCCGTGAAGAAGCAGGACAGGGCCACGTCGCGGACGTCGCGGCAGCAGTGGATGACTCGCGCCCCGGGCAGCGCGGACGCGATCAGACCGAGATAACGGAAATTCAGCGGCATCTTGTCGGTTACCACGAGCCCGGGAGGATGCTCGGGGAGCCTATCCAGATACTGCCGGCCAAGCGCTGCGAGGCCGATCTGGCCGGCGGACCCGGACGCCCTGGCGAGGGCCTCCGCCAGCAGACCGAGAGCCGGCAGCTCCCCGGCGGCATGGACTTCGCCATGAGCCGCCAGGATCTGCTCCACCAGGGTCGTCCCCGATCTGGGCAGTCCGACGATGAAGATGACCCGTCCGCCGGTCCCGGCCGGCACCGGCGGCCCGCTGTCGCCGGAGGCCGCGTCGTCCAGCCCCCTCTGCCGCTCTCTCTCCGCGGCGATGTCGAAGCTCGCCGGCACCAGCCGGTTGCCCTCACAGAACCACCGCCAGGCCGTCTCTGCATCCCCCAGGGCATCGCAGACGGCACCGAGCGAGAAGGCGAACTGACGGCGCAGCGGAGCATCCTCCCCCGGTCCCGGCATCCCGGTCTCGAGTAACTCGCGGGCTTCGGCCGGTCGATCCAGGCGACGCAAGAGCCTCGCCTCGACCAGCGCCAGGCCGCGGGTCCGCTCCGATCTGGCGCGATCGAGCTCGGCGAGACCTTCCCGGTAGCGCCCCTGCCACTCGAACCACTCGGCCTGGCCGGCCAGTGCGTCCGGATCGTCTGGCCGGAGCTCGAGGGCCCGCCGGTACGCCTCTCCCGCAGCCTCCAGTTCTCCGGACGCCTGCAGCACGCCGGCGAGACCGGTCCAGGCCTTGGGAGATCCCGGGTCCTTCGTCAGGCAACGCCGCCAGGCGTCCTGCGCCACGGCCAGGCGGCCCGCGGATTTCTCCAGACCGGCCAGCACGCTGAGGGCACCCCGGTGATCCGGATCGATGGCCAGGGCCTCCTCAAGGGCCGTCCGCGCCGCGGGATGATCGCCGAGTCGCAGGAGCGCCGTGGCCAGATTCGCCAGGGTGCCCGCGTCCCCGGGACGATAAGCGAGACTGCGGCGCAGGGCCTCG
>Ga0111153_1134_pt1 | contig 11636 bp, 9 predicted proteins | sample DeeMarSeWOR28_12_FD_80255 | JGI IMG/M metagenome (GOLD analysis project Ga0111153, IMG submission 80255) | Gammaproteobacteria bacterium SG8_31 | reverse complement strand
TTTGCGACGACGTGGAATTTTCCGCCGAGGACGCGGCCCGCACGGAACCGGGGTTCCTGGCGGAGGTCCTGTCCGCCGTAATCGCGGCCGGCGCCAGGACCGTCAATGTGCCGGACACGGTGGGTTACGCGGTGCCCGGCGAGTTTGCCGATCTGATCCGTTACCTGAGGGAAAACGTGCAGGACGTGGATCGGGCGACGGTAAGCGTTCATTGCCACGACGACCTGGGTATGGCGGTGGCCAACAGCCTGGCGGCCGTGGAGGCCGGTGCACGGCAGATCGAGTGCACGGTCAACGGCATCGGCGAACGAGCCGGCAACTGCTCTCTGGAAGAGGTCGTCATGGCGGTGAGGACACGAGCCGATCGTCTCGGCGTCTCCACCTCCATAGACAGCACACGCCTGTATCCGACCAGCCGCCTCGTGGCGGCGGTGACCGGCGTCCACGTGCCGAGGAACAAGGCCGTCGTGGGCGACAACGCTTTTGCCCACGAGGCGGGAATCCACCAGCATGGAATGCTGCGTCACCAGTCCACCTACGAGATCATGCGCCCGGAGGACGTCGGCATGGGCGGCAGCCGCCTGGTTCTGGGTAAGCACAGCGGGCGACATGCGTTCCGCGACCGGGTGCAGGCTCTTGGCCTGCATCTGGACGAGGCGGAGCTGGACCGGGCGTTTATCGCCTTCAAGCAGCTGGCTGACCGCAAGAAAGAGGTGTTCGACGCTGACATCGAAGCCCTGGTGCTTCGCTCTGACGCCGCGGAGGCGGGGCCCTGGCGGCTGGCCTCCATGCAGATCAGGTCCGGGAAAGGCATTGCGCCCTCAGCGGAGGTGGAACTGGTGCATGCGGATGGCACTTCGCGGCGGGAGTCCGCCGAGGGTGACGGACCGGTCGCGGCAGCATTCCACGCCATCGAGCTGGCCACGGGGATCGAGGCCCGGCTCCGGAATTTCGATATCCGCAACGTCACGGTCGGCGGAGATGCCCAGGGGGAGGCGGTGGTGAGCGTGGAACACGATGGCCGTACCTACCATGGCAAAGGCTTCGACACGGATATTGTCGAGGCCAGCGCCCTGGCTTTCCTGCAGGCGGTCAACAGAATTTGCGACCTGCGCCGGCGACAAGGGGACAGCCCGAACCGTCCGAGTCTGGCAGCTGCCGGCCCGGGCTGAATAAATCGACAGCGATACGGAGGTTGATTCGTGTCTGAAGACTCAAAACGCGTCATCTGGTTCAACGGCAGGATGGTTCCGTGGGAACAGGCCACGGTGCATGTCCTGAGCCATGCCCTGCATTACGGTTCGTCCGTATTCGAAGGGATCCGGGTGTACGCCACGCCTTCCGGACCCAGAGCGTTCCGGCTGGGCGATCACATGACGCGGATGTACAACTCCGCCAAGCTGTATCGCATCCCGATGCCATTCGCGCAGGATGAACTGGAGCGCGCCTGCAAGCAGGTGGTAACAGAGAACGGCCTCGCGAAAGGGGCGTACATCCGCCCGGTGGCTTTCCGCGGCATGGCCGGACTGGGGCTGACCGCCAGGGAAGGGTCGCCGGTAGAGGTGGCGGTGGCCGCCTTCGAATGGGGCGCCTATCTTGGCGAGGAGGGGCTCAAGAACGGTGTGGACGTCTGCGTGTCCTCCTGGCAGAGGGTCGCGCCCAACACTATTCCCGCCGGGGCCAAGGCGGCCGGCGGCTATCTGTCCAGCCAGCTCATCAGCATGGAAGCCAAACGCAACGGTTTCGCCGAGGGAATTGGCCTGACCACCGACGGCATGGTCGGCGAAGGGGCGGGTGAAAACCTGTTCCTGATCAAGGACGGCCGGCTGATGACGCCGCCGGCGGCTTCGTCGATCCTCGCGGGCATCACCCGTGACACCGTGATGTGTCTGGCCCGAGACATGGGTATCGAGGTGATGGAGCAGCCGATCCCGAGGGAGATGCTCTACTTCGCCGACGAGATCTTCTTCACCGGCACCGCGGCTGAGGTGACCCCGGTGCGCTCCGTGGACCGGATCGAAATCGGTTCGGGGTCCCGGGGGCCGATCACCGAGCGGCTGCAGGACGCGTTTTTCGGGATCTTCAGCGGCAAGACCCCGGACAGCCGTGGCTGGCTGGAGCCCCTTGTGCCGCCAATGCGGCCGTCCGTGGCTATATGAGCACAGCCGAGAAAGGAAAGACTGACCCGGATACGCCGAAGACGCTCTTCGACCGGATCTGGCAGCAACACGTGGTCGTCCCGGAGTCCCCGGACACGCCCGCAGTGCTCTACATCGACCTTCATCTGGTCCACGAAGTCACTTCGCCACAGGCTTTCGACCTGTTGCGCGAGCGGGGTATCCCGGTCCGCCGACCGGATCGCTGTCTTGCCACCGTGGACCACTCGATTCCCACATCCCCGGAAAGCTGGCGGAACCAGCTAGCCGACATGGACGTTGCGGCCCGGAACCAGATACGCAAGCTGGACGTGAACTGCGGCCGATCCGGAATACGCCTGCTTGGCGTGAAAAACTCCCGGCGCGGCATCGTCCACGTCATCGGACCGGAGCTGGGGGCCACGCAACCGGGGATGACCGTGGTCTGCGGCGACAGTCACACCACTACCCACGGCGCTTTCGGGGCGCTGGCCTTCGGCATCGGCACTACCGAGGTTGCCCACGTCCTGGCTACCCAGTGTTTGCTGCAGCGTCGGCCGAGGACCCTGGCCGTGGACCTGTCGGGCGCCCTGGCCGAGGGCGTGACCTCCAAGGATGCGGTACTCGCCCTCATCGGCCGTATCGGGGTGGGCGGAGGTACCGGCCACGTTATCGAATTCCGCGGGGAAGCCGTGCGGGCCATGTCCATGGACGCGCGAATGACTCTCTGCAACATGGCAATAGAGGCCGGTGCCCGTGCGGGCATGGTGGCTCCGGACGATGTGACCTTCGAATATCTGGCGGGCAGGCCTATGGCACCGGCCGGCGAGGCCTGGGAGAAAAGTGTGCGCCACTGGCGCTCCCTGGCGAGCGATCCCGGCGCCAAGTTTGACGGCACCGTCGGCATCGACGTTTCGGATCTCGAGCCCCAGGTGACCTGGGGCACCGATCCCGGCATGGTGGCGCCGGTGACGGGGCGCGTTCCCGAATCCGCCGCAAGCCGCGCTCTGGAATACATGGGATTCTCGGCCGGCGAGGCGCTGGCGGGACGGCCCGTTCAGCTGGTCTTTGTCGGGTCCTGCACGAACTCTCGTCTGACGGACCTGAGACAGGCGGCTTCCGTGCTGAGGGGCCGCCGGGTCGCGAGGGGTGTTCGCATGCTTGTGGTTCCCGGTTCCCAGGAAACCAAGCGACGGGCGGAGGCCGAGGGACTGGACCGGGTCTTCACGGAGGCCGGCGCCGAGTGGCACGAGTCGGGCTGCTCTCTCTGTATCGCCATGAACGGTGATCGGGCAGCGCCGGGGCAGACCGTTCTGAGCACGAGCAATCGCAATTTCGAAGGCCGCCAGGGCACGGGCGCCCGAACTCTTCTGGCCAGCCCGCTGACCGCGGCGGCTTCGGCGGTGGCGGGCGCAGTCGCCGATCCCCGGCCATTCCTGGACGAGCGCCGGAGGATCGCCTGATGGAGGCAGTCAAGGTGATCCGCTCGCGAACGGTGGTGCTGCCGGATGTCAATGTGGACACGGATCAGATCATCCCGGCGCGTTTTCTGACGACAACCAGCCGGAAGGGGCTGGGTCAGCATCTGTTCGCCGACCGGCGCTTCGACGACGGGGGGCAGCCCCGATCCGAATTCATCCTCAACAGGCCGGAGGCGGCGGGATGCCAGATCCTGGTCGCGGGACACAACTTCGGCTGTGGGTCATCCCGGGAACACGCACCCTGGGCCCTGCTGGATTTCGGCATTCGAGCGGTCATCAGCACGGGCATTGCCGATATTTTTCGGACCAACGCCCTGCGCAACGGGCTGATAGCCGTCGTCGTGGGCGAAGCCGCACACCGCAGACTCGCTGGCACTCCGGGTGCCGAGGTTGCTATCGATCTTGCGAGCTGCACGGTGACTCTGCCAGACGGGTCGGAGACGGCTTTCGACATTGAGCCTTTCGCCCGCTACTGCCTGCTGGAGGGAATGGATCCACTGGGTTATCTGATGAGCAAGGATGCGGAGATTCGTCATTACGAGGAGACTGCATGGAAGCCGTGATTGCGTTTCTGCCCGGAGACGGCATCGGTCCGGAGGTTTCCCGGGCCGCCGAAACAGTGCTGGCGGCCGTGGCCGAGACCTTTGGACACCGGTTCAGCCTGGAGGAGCACCTGATAGGCGGCGCGGCCATCGATGCCTGCGGGGACCCTCTTCCCGCGAAAACGCTCGAGGCCTGCACGACCGCCGATGCCGTATTCCTGGGAGCCGTTGGAGGACCTAAATGGTCTGACCCGACAATGCAGATTCGACCCGAGCAGGGCCTTCTGAAGCTGCGTCGGGAGATGAACGTATTTGCCAATCTGCGGCCGGTGGCGGTTCGCCGGGCCGTTGCCGCGTCATCCCCCATTCGTCCGGAGATCCTGGACGGCGTGGATATATTTTTCGTCAGGGAGCTCACCGGCGGCATCTATTTTGGCGAGAAACGTCGCGAGGGCGGCGTGGCCGTAGACGTGTGCACCTATTCCGAAGGAGAGGTAGAGCGAATCGTGCGGCTCGCATGTGAACTCGCGCGCAGCCGGCGGGGGCGGGTGACCTCCGTGGACAAGGCGAATGTCCTGGAGACCTCCCGCCTGTGGCGTGACGTTGCCACCCGCGTCGCGCGCGACGAATTCTCCGACGTACAAATGGAGCACGTGCTGGTTGACGCGGCGGCCATGCAGCTGCTGCAGAATCCGCGCTCCTACGACGTGGTGGTCACCGAAAACATGTTCGGGGATATTCTCACCGACGGGGCTTCGGTACTTGCCGGCTCCATCGGCCTTTTGCCATCCGCTTCCCTGCCCGAAGAGGGGCCGGGCCTGTACGAGCCGATTCACGGGTCGGCGCCGGATCTGGCCGGTCGGGGTCTGGCTAATCCCTGTGGTGCCATTCTCAGTTGCGCCATGCTGCTGAGGCATTCACTTGGGCTTGAGCGGGAAGCGGCCACGGTGGAGGCGGCGGTGTCCGCCATTCTGGCGCGCGGGCTGGCCACCGCGGACGTGGCCTCTTCCGGCGACAGGACCGTGTCCACTGCCGAGTTCGGGCTGGCGGTGGCGGAGGAAATTACGGGCGAGAACCACGGACGGGCCATCGCCTGAGCGTTCGTTGGCCGTCGGGTCGCGGAAATGCTTGACCTGGCGGGCGACGAATGCGTAGAGTGACAGTGACTCATCGAGACCGGCGGAGGGACAGGCCCTTTGATGCCGGGGCAACCTGCGGAGCTAACCACTCCGTGACGGTGCCAAGTCCTGCGGCTGACGGAGCTGTTGTCTGCCGGGAGATGAGTTGTCGTACAGCGCCGAAGGGGCGAAGGGTACGGCAACCCCCCGCCGAAACGGGGTTCTCCAAAGGATTTCCGATGAGGGAATTGATACCAGGAGGACCCTGAGCATGAGCAGTACCACAGAGCCCGCGCGAGCGCAGCCGTCGTTCGTATCGTCCCACCCGCGTCCCCGTCACGAGACGCAGGTGATGGACGGCATGTGCAGGATTCCCAGGCTCGATCTCATGCGAGGGGGGCACCTGGACGACGTGGAGATTTCCTGGCGTCTCGCAGGTCCGTCCCGCGGACCGGTAGTGGCGGTGCTCGGGGGCATCTCCGCTGACAAGAGGGCGGCCACCACGGACGATCATCGCGGCTGGTGGTCCGGCCTGATCGGGCCGGGTCGGGCTGTGGATACAGGCCGTTACCGCGTCCTCAGTTTCGACTGGCTGGGCGGCAGCGCCGGCAGTTCGGGACCCGCCTCCGGATCCTTTGGCGATACGCCTTTCCCGGCCATTTCGCCGGAGGACCAGGGCCAGGCTCTGATATGGATTCTCGGGCAGCTGGGTCTGACGAAGCTGCACGGATTCATCGGCGCTTCCTACGGGGGCATGGTGGCCCTGGCGTTTGCCGCCTCGCATCCGGACCGCCTGGACAGGCTGGTTGTGGTGAGCGCGGCGCACCGGGCCCATGCCCTGGCCACCGCCTGGCGCAGCGTGCAGCGTCGGATCGTCCGCCTGGGCCTGGAGACGGGCGCCGGCGAGAAGGCTCTGTCCCTGTCCCGCGGGCTCGCCATGACGACCTACCGGTCTCCGGAGGAGTTCGACGCCCGGTTCGCGGGGCCTCCGAAAGCCGAAGAGGGCTTCTACCGGTTCCCGGTAGAGGATTACCTGGACGCAAGGGGAGAGGATTTCGTGCAGCGCGTCGTGCCGGAATCCTACCTGTGCCTGTCCGAGTCCATCGACCTGCAGGACGTGGATCCGACACTGGTGGTGACTCCGACAACCCTGGTGGCCGTCCGGCAGGATCAGCTCGTGCCGCTGGTGCAGATGCGCGATCTGGCGCGCCGTATCCGTGGCGCCTGCCGACTGGTGGAGATCGACTCCATTTTCGGGCACGACGCCTTTCTGAAAGAGGATGACACGCTCACGCCGGTGTTCTTGGAAGCCCTGGAGGGAGAGCTGCGATGACGGCCCACTCACGAAAAGCCACCGCTGCGGTTCGTTCCGGCCTTGGGCGGGATGGCGAACACGGAGCGGTGGTCCCGCCCCTGTATCTGACCTCTACGTACACGTTCGAGGGCTTCGATCGCAAGCGCGACTACGATTACAGTCGTTCGGGAAACCCGACCCGGGATGCCCTTTCGGGGGCGATTGCCGAACTCGAAGGTGGCGCGGGGGCGACCGTCACCAGTTCCGGCATGGCGGCTCTCACCCTCATATGTCATCTCATCGAGGCCGGTGATCTGATGGTGGCGCCTCACGACTGTTACGGCGGCACCCATCGGCTGCTGACCTGGCTGTCACGAAGGGGCCACTTCCGGGTCGCCTTCGTAGACCAGACCGACCCGGAGGCTCTGGATGAAGCTTTTGCTCTCGGTCCCAGGCTGGTACTGACGGAAACGCCCAGCAATCCCCTGTTGCGGATCACCGATCTTGCGGAAATCTCCCGCCGATGCCGGGAGGCCGGTGCACTGATGGTGGCAGACAATACGTTCCTGTCGCCGGGCTGGCAGACTCCCATCGCCCACGGCGCCGACATCGTGGTTCATTCGACCACCAAATATCTGAACGGTCACAGTGATGTGGTGGGCGGCGTTGCGGTGGCGGCGACCAGCGAGCTCGATGAGGAACTGGCCTGGTGGGCGAACTGCCTGGGACTCACGGGGGCCCCCTTCGACAGCTTCCTGACGCTGCGCGGTATCCGTACCCTTCACGCACGCCTGCGGCTGCACGAGGAAAACGCCCGCGTCCTGGTAGAGACTCTGTACGGGCATCCTGCGGTCTCCGCCGTTTATTACCCAGGTCTGGAGGATCACCCGGGTCACGAGATCGCCGCCCGACAGCAGAGCGGATTCGGCGCCATGGTGAGCTTCGAGCTGGAGGGCGGGCAGCCTTCGGTCGAGGCGTTTCTGGACGGACTGGAGCACTTCTTCCTTGCCGAATCCCTCGGCGGCGTTGAAAGTCTCATTGCGCATCCTGCCACCATGACTCACGCGGCTATGGAGCCGGAGGCGCGACAAACCGCAGGCATCAGCGACAGTCTGCTGCGCCTGTCCGTGGGCATCGAGGATCCCCGGGATCTGGCTCATGACGTGCTGGAGGGTCTGGAGCGGGCATCGAGGGTGGCCGCGAGCGAACCCGTTTCCCTGGCGGCCGCTCGCTAGGGAAGCGGCCATCGTCGCCGAGGATCCGGACACTTTGCTCCGGACGGCCCCTGTGGGAGGTAATTGGGCCGCCCTGGCAGCGCCGTTCGTTGTATAAATGAATCGGAATGCGCCGGCGGATAGCGCTCTTTTCGGGAGCGCCTGCGGGCTCCAGCGTACCTCAACCCGTAGCAGCTTCACCCTGGGCACTGGCACCGATGGCAGACGTCAACAGCGAACATCCGAATCCCCACGCCCACTCAGGCAATCGCCTGACGGAGGCCAGACGGGTGGTGGTGAAGATCGGGTCGGCACTGCTGGTGGATCCCGGAACCGGGCGCCTGAACGATAGCTGGTTCCAGTCTCTCGTGGAGGATCTGGCGAACATGCGGTCCCGGGGCCAGGACGTGCTGGTGGTTTCCTCGGGGGCCATCGCCCTGGGGCGCGGACATCTCGGACTGGGGACCGGAAATCTTCGCCTCGAACAGAGTCAGGCGGCGGCCGCCGCGGGCCAGATCCGGCTGGCCCACGCCTGGCAGGAGGCCCTGGCCCGCCACGAAATCCCGGTAGCCCAGGTTCTCGTCACCCTGAGTGATACGGAGGAGCGGCGCAGGTATCTGAATGCTCGCGGCACGCTGGAGACGCTGCTCGGTCTCGGGGCCGTGCCGGTCATCAACGAGAATGATACGGTTGCCACCGAGGAAATCCGTTACGGAGACAATGATCGCCTGGCCGCCCGGGTGGCCCAGATGGTCAGCGGCGACTGCCTGGTATTGTTGTCGGACGTGGACGGTTTCTATACCGCCGATCCCGGCAGCAACCCTGCCGCAAGGCTGATGACCGAAATATCCGACATCACCCCCGAGATCGAGAGCATGGCGGGTGAATCCGCTACCGACGTGGGATCCGGTGGCATGATCACCAAAATTGCCGCAGCCCGAATTGCCCTCCGGGCGGGATGCCACATGGTGATAGCCAGCGGCCACGAGTCCCATCCACTTCAGGCAATCGAGACGGGAGTCCGTTGCAGCTGGTTCGTGGCCCGAAGCTCACCGGCGAGCGTGAGAAAACAATGGATTGCCGGCACACTCAAACCCCGTGGGGAACTGGTGGTGGACGAAGGCGCGGCGGCCGCTCTGGCCGATGGCAAGAGCCTGCTGCCCGCCGGCGTCATCGAGGTGCGGGGGGATTTCCAGCGCGGCGATGCGGTGATCGTACGGGATGGATCCGGCAGAGAGCTGGCTCACGGCCTGGTCGCCTACTCCGCGCCGGCCGCTCGCCGTATCATCGGGCGAAGAAGCGGTGAAGTGCCGGATATCCTGGGTTACCGGGGGCCCGACGAGCTGATTCACCGCAATGACCTGGCCATGAACCGCAGGATGAACTCACGATGACGGCCGAGGGAAAAAAAGTCGAACAGCAAGATATTGCGTCACTGATGGACCGCATCGGCCGTTCCGCCCGTGCGTCGGCTGCGGTTCTGGCCAGGACCGAATCGGCGACCAAGGACGCGGCGCTCGGCCGGGCCGCGGAACTGCTCGAGTCCCGGTGTGCAGAAATCCTGAAGGCCAACGGCCGGGACATGGAAGCCGCCCGGGCCCGGGGTCTTTCTGCCTCCATGCTCGATCGACTGCGCCTGGATGAAGCGCGGGTCAGGGCGATGGCTGCCGGCATCCGCGATATCGTGGCGTTGCCGGATAGGTAATGGCGGAATGGGACCGTCCGAACGGACTGGTCATTCAGAGGGTCCGGGTGCCCCTGGGCGTGATTGGAATTGTCTACGAGAGTCGCCCTAACGTCACCGCAGACGCGGGAGCCCTGTGCCTTAAATCCGGAAACGCGGCCATTCTGCGCGGTGGCTCGGAGAGTTTTTACTCGAGCCACGCCATTCACGCCTGTCTGGAGACCGCCCTCGAGGAGAGCGGACTGCCCGGGAAGGCCATACAGATGATTCCTACCACCGATCGCGAAGCTGTCGGTTACCTGCTCGGCAGCATGGCGCCCTTCGTCGACGTGGTAGTGCCCCGTGGCGGAAAGAATCTTATCGCCCGCGTCCAGCGCGATGCCCGGGTTCCCGTCATCGGCCACCTGGAAGGTCTCTGCCATGTTTATGTGGACGGGGCGGCAGACCTATCCATGGCGATTGACGTGGTCCTGAATTCCAAGATGCGGCGAACCGGTATCTGTGGTGCCGCGGAGACCCTGCTCGTGGACCGGGCTTGTGCTACCAGCCATCTGCAGCCGCTGGTCCGGGCCCTGCTGGAGGCCGGCTGCGAAGTGCGGGGCGACACCGAGGCTCAGAGGGCGGATCCCCGCGTGGTGCCTGCATCCCCGGAGGACTGGGATACGGAATACCTTGACGCCATCATCGCCGTTCGGACTGTCGACGCACTCGACGGGGCCATACGGCATATCGCGGACCACGGTTCCGGTCATACTGACTCCATCATCACAGACAACGCGGAGACGGCAGAACGCTTCCTCAGCGAGGTGGACTCGGCCATCGTCCTCCACAACGCCTCCACCCAGTTCGCCGACGGCGGAGAATTCGGCATGGGCGCGGAAATCGGCATCTCCACGGGACGGGTCCACGCCCGTGGTCCGGTGGGCGCGGAGCAGCTGACCAGTTTCAACTATCGGGTGCGGGGCAGGGGACAAACGCGCCCTGCCTGAAACTGGAATCAGGCGGCCGATCCGGATCCGGTCGATTTCTCCCGGAATGCCTGCAGAAAATCCGGCAGGCGAAACTCAAGGCATCCCGCAAGAATCAGGCTGTAACCCAGGAGTTCGGTCATCTCCTCTGCAGCAAGCTTACCGATGCGGTACGACTCCTCGTCCAGGAGGCCGATCCACAAGGCTTTCTGTCCGAAGATCCTGGAGAATCCCAGAGCAATTGCCAGGCCGGCCAAGATCAAACCAAAACCCGCGGTGTCCGAGAACGCGCGGACCTGAGCGCCGATTTCCGTGGATCGCCGATAGAGCATCCACGCCGCACAGGCGCAGGCAATCAGGGCAGGCCATATCCAGGCGCCGGCGTGCAGCCAGCGATCGAGGTGGTAGTCCTGTTCCCGGATCAGCAGAACAGCAAAAACCAAGGCGAGGAAATCAGAGAGTGCCCGTGCCGGGTCGCTGGTCCGGGACCGCAGCGCCAGCGCAAGCACTGTGGCCGCCAATATCAATGTCTGCAGCATTTCGACAATTGAAAACTCGCTCGTCCCGAAGGCATCCCCGGCATGAGGGAGGGAGAGCAGATTGAGAGCGTCGTTTCCCTGGGCCGCAATGAAAACCAGGACCTGGAACATGATCAAAAGCAGAAAAAAGTAGCTCAGGTACCGAAGCCAGGGTCTGTCCCGCCACCAAATCATGTCGATCTCCTGCTGGAATCGGGGTGGCGTGAAAGACTGCCGATTGGCCACCGGGTTTGCAACAAGCAGCAGCGGCACGAGGTCAACGAAAATGGTGCACACTGATGGGCAAAGTCATGCCGGTAGCCATCATCGCCCGGTCGAGAGGAGGACAGGAAAAACGGATATCCTGCTTTTCCGGGAACCGATGCGCCGCGACGTCACCAGGGTCCTTCGGTTAATGTATTTCCAGCATGGCTGAATGCCCCTCAAGGCTGCGAGTGCACAATTCAGGAAGCTGACGGGCGAGACCCTGTGGTGAATCCGTAGAGTGCCAAGGCTTTCTTGATGATGCCCTCCCGTGCGCGGGATCCGGCGTTATGTTGGCCAGATTCCCCGAAAACAGTAACGTTCCGAAAAGGCCCCGCTGTTCAAGTCCAGAAGAATGTCGCTGCATCCCGGTGTCCGCAATCTTGTACTGCTTCTGGTGGCCACGACCGCCTACGGT
>Ga0111153_1149_pt1 | contig 11729 bp, 8 predicted proteins | sample DeeMarSeWOR28_12_FD_80255 | JGI IMG/M metagenome (GOLD analysis project Ga0111153, IMG submission 80255) | Gammaproteobacteria bacterium SG8_31 | reverse complement strand
CGTGCGATTTGGCGGCGACTTTGAACATCTCTGTCGGCGAACCAAAAAAAGAGCACCGAAGTGCTCCTGTTATGACCGTTTTTCAGGTTTGGCGGCCGTCTGTCACGGCCGCCGACGGAAATTGTGGATCTCACGCTACCAGGCGATCGATCTCTTCTTTAAGAGAACGAAGCCGATCTTCGCCTGCGTCCTTGAGCTCGGCCAGGCGTTTCTCGCCCTGGTCAACTCGCTTCTTCAAGGAATCCACCTTGCTCCAGAGCTCTTTCTGGACTTCGGCGTCAGCCTTTTCCGCTTCGGCTCGGGCCTCTCGTGCCCGGGCTTCAGCCTCGACCTCGTCGATCTCCGATTTCCATTTTTCCAGCTTCGCGTCGAGCTGCTGCTCGAGTTTTTCCTTGATACCCATCTGGTGTCTTTCCTCCCTTTTACCGTTACATTCAAAGTCTAGAACGCCGGCCGGCAGTTTGCCGACCGGCGATGCTCGCGTTGTGTTAAGGAATCAGTCTGCGCCGATCAGGCAAGGATCGACCGGAGCATCCAGGTATTTTCCTCGTGCTGGCCGATACGCTTGGTCAGGAGGTCGGCGGTCTTGACGTCGTCGCAGTCCTCCGCCCGGCTTACGGCCTTCCGCAGGCTTTTGGCGCATGCCTCGCTGCCGCTGATCAGCAGGCGGAGCATATCCTTCGCGTCGTGCGCTTCCGGAATCTCCTTCATTCGGGTCATGGCCACCATCTGGTGCAGCCCGCCCGGAGCAGCGAAGCCGATAGCGCGAATTCGCTCGGCCAGTTCATCGATAGCTTCGGCCTGGTCCTCGTATTGTTCCTCGGTCAGTTTGTGAAGGCCGTAGAACATGGCCCCGGTCACGTTCCAGTGAACGTGCTGGGTCAAACCGTACAGGACATAAGTGTCAGCCAGAGCGGCCGATAACTCGCCGGCCAGTTCCTTACGATCACCGCGCTCGACTCCGATATCGATGGGCTGGTTTTCGGTTGTCTTGAGATTTAAATGGGCACTCATAGTTAGATTACCTCCAGATTCTGGTGGTTCATGAATAAAGAATTGGGGGCCGCCGGCCGCAATGCGTCCGGACGGGAAAAGAATTCTGAACTTAGAAGATGTGGTTCAGCGCGGAACAGGACGCAGTGACATGCGCGCTGCTCGCAAAGCTGCCTGGATCAGCAGACTCGCAGAAGATGATAGTTTGTTTTGATATATTTTGTAACATGCTGATTATAATAGCAAAACATCCACAAGATCTCAAATGCATCAGTCCCGCAGCAAAGAAACATCCGCCCTTTTCGCACCTGCGGTCGGTCCCGGCTGCGTTCGGCGCGCCAAAGTGGATGCCGGCGTGGCCGGGTTATCCTTGGGTCCAGGGAGAGGCGGATTGACGGTGCACCCGACAGGATGATCGAACGGTTTTCGAAACCCTGGTGGATATCGTTAGCCAGCGGAAGCTGCCTGTTCGGCCTGCTGACTTACCTAATTCTCCGCGGGCTGGGAGCCGTCAACGACGATCGCCTGGTGCTCTATCTGCTGATGGGCATCGCGACCGGTGATGTCCTGCTCGCGCTCTGCCTGGAAGTCATCACGCCGACACAGGTCACGCTCAGGCCCGGTGAACGACGGACCGCGACCTGCGACGTGGCTGACATGGCGGAAGTCGTGTCCGGGTTCGAGGATTCATCCCACGGTCGAGTCCGAATCCGCGACGAAACCTGGAACGCGCGGATAGAGGACCAGCAACCGGCCCTGTTGACTCCCGGCACAAAGCTAGAGGTAAAGCGCAGGGACGGACTGACACTGATCCTCTCCCGCCCCGACAGTACGGACTAGCGATATTTAAGACCCGGTCGCGGGGCCGCGCCGCGGAGTAGCGGGCTAAATGGCCGAAGTGCTTGCCGAAATACCTGACTCCGTTTTACCGATTCTTGAAATAATGCAGGGCCGGCTGTAAAGCCGGCCCTGTACGGGATCCCGCCCCGTTGGAGCAGGAGGCATGTTGTCACTGACGCTACTTCAACTCCACTGTCGCGCTATCCGTGGGCTTGACTGCTACCGAACCGTCGTTATCGCCGACCTCGGCCGTCACCGTATTGGTGTGCGGCGAGTCGGCTGCGTTCACGACTGCATCGAACTGGCACTTGTAGCTGCCGCCTACGGGGATGGACTGTGACGGGCTGCACGTTGAGTTGCTGATCGCCAAATTGCTGCCATCAGTAAGATCGCCGAACTTATCGTCCATCAGCGAATTCAGCGTCAAAGCCTCTGCTGTCGACTTGTTGACGACAACCACTTCGTACGTCACCGTGGCCGACTTGGCGGTCTTTGACACCGTAGCGCTCGGCTGGACGTTATTTACGTTTACGATAGCGCTGTCGAAGCCCGTGACCGGATCGCCGTCGTCGTCGGTGCCGTCGATCGTAACCGTGTCCTTCTCGTACTTCGGCTCGTCGGCGTAATCCAGGTCCACCAGTGCCGTGAAACTGCAGCCGCAGGATGCCAGCGGGGCCAGAACTCGTCCTACCGAGCAATTGGAGGCAGCGATAGTGCATGTCGTCGCGGAGATGTCCCCGCCGACAGCTGTGATGTCTCCGTGCACATCATCGACCATGCTGTCGATAGTGACCCAGTCCACGGTTGAGTTGTTCTTGACGGATACCGAGAAGGTCACCTGGCCTCCCGGCTCGTCCACGGAATCCGGGCTCGCCGTCTTCGTTACCGTGAACCCGGCCCCCGCTACGTTTCGGATCTCGACGGTGGCGTCGTCCACGTCGCTGGTCTCATTGCCTTCGTCGTCCACGGCTTTGGCCGTCACGATATTGTTGTGCTTGTAGCCGGGAGCACCGGTGATTTCGGCAGTAAAACTGCAGCTGTAGGTCTCGCCCGACGCTAACGAGGCACCTGTGGCGCAGTCGCCCTGCCCGTTGAGATTTCCGAAGACGCTGTCGCTCAGCGATGTTAATGACACCGGATCAGACATGTTGCTGTTGCTCTTGACTTTTACGGTAAACGTGACGTTCCCGCCAGGCTCGTCCAGGATGGTTGGGCTTGCTGTCTTAGTTACCTCGATGACGGGCGTCAAGTCATTGAACGTGATGGTCTCGTCATCGTCGTCTCCAAGCGTGTTGCTCCGCATATCCGTTCCGCTGACGGTGGCGACATTCTTGTGCGAGCCCTCCGACGGGTTTCCGACGATGGTCGCCGTGAACGCACAGGTGTACTCGTCCGTACCATCAGCATCGAGACGATCTCCCACCAGCGTGTTGCAGGTGGTCGAGTTCAGACTCGTGTTCGTCGTGTCGGTCAGATCACCAAACATGTCGTCGGTCAGCGTGGACAGGAGCACATAGTTGTCCGGGTCGAGGCCCGGGTTCTTGACCTTGATATTGAAGGTCACGCTTTTCGGCTTGCCCTCATCGATACTTGACACCGTGGCCGTCTTGGTGAGTTCCAGCTTCGCGGGCGGTACCGTGATCGGCACGTTGAACGCCTCGTCACAGCGACACTTCGAGGGCGCCCCGGGGTATGCATCGTCGGACATCGTGCACACTTCGTTGGCGCCTTTCTGCCTCCAGCTGACACAGTTAGGCAGATTCAGCTGTTCGTCGCCATCCGGATCGGCACACACCACATCGGTCAGGCTTACCGGAATGAACATGGGATTGTTGCTCTTGTTGATGTCGCCGCAGGAATCGCCTGTCTGACCGATAGCCTCGTCCAGGTCCAGGCCGAAAAGCGGTCCGTCACCGTCGGGGTCATCCGTCGGCAGGGTCGCTACCGTACAGGTGCCGCTCAGGGCCCCGTCTGGCAGAACTTCACCAAAATCACCGTCGATGGCGAAAAAGGTGCCGATATCGAAGCGCTCGGTGGCGTTGATCACGACCTCGAAGATCGCGTCAAAATCCACTGTATCTCCCGGATACTGACAGCCGTCGTCCCTGATTGTCAGGAGATAATCTCCGGTTGCGGGATCCGTGGCGACGCCGGATATCGCCACATCGTTGGCCGTGCACTTGAGATTGCCCGGAAACAGGTCGTCCATGCAGACGCCTTCACCGGTCACCTGGGGTGCCGCCTGCGCCGGCGTTGCCGCCACCATGGCCGCGACCAAGATCGCAACCACGAGACTCAACTCCTTGCATCCGTGCCGGAATCGGCCGACGAATGGAAGCCCGGCCGCCTGGGCTATAAATAAGTTCCCCATGTTCCTCTCCCTTTCTTTACGAAGCCACTGGATCCGGTTCTGAATATCAGGCCGTCCAGAACGAGAGCCACTTCCTAACTTCCAGGGTTAAAAGACTCCTGTAAGTAACTGACTTCAAATATTGTTTTACATAAGAGCGCTGGGGATCCCGCTTTTTGTGACGTCGTACTCGTTTGGTGGACGGGCCGACGACTGCTGCGACGCACCTTGCTTTCTTTCTCCGCGAGGACTAGACGTTGGATCTCATGGGCGGCCGCGATGCACGTCCGGCGCGCACGAACGAGGGGGGTACCATGAACAGACGACTTTTCTGCCGGTCCGCGATCGCGGCCAGCGTCACGGCGGCATGGCCGGCGCAACGGGGTCTGGGATCGGTTTTTCACGCGCTCGCGAAGATCACATCAGATATTCCAGCCATCAAGCTGTCCGGCGATGAAACGCTCCTGGGAAAGGCGGCGGTCAACGAACTGTCCGACAGCCTTCGCGGTCAGCTCCTGACCCGGGGCGATGCCGGTTACGATGACGCACGGACACTCTGGAACGCCATGCATGACAAGCATCCGGCGCTCATCGCCCGCTGCGCCGATATCCGTGACGTCTCGACAGCGGTAACGTTTGCACGCGAAAACGAGCTGCTGCTGGCCGTTAAAGGTGGTGGTCACAGCTTCCCGGGGAAATCGGTCTGCGAAGGCGGAATGATGATCGACCTGGCGGGAATGAAAACGGTCCGGGTCGATCCCGACCGGCGCCGCGCCTACGCCGGTGGCGGCGCACTCCTGTACGACCTGGACAAGGCAGCCCTGGAACACGGGCTCGTGACGACCGCCGGCGTCGTGTCCCATACCGGCGTTGGCGGGCTGACCCTCGGCGGTGGTTTCGGCAGGCTCAACCGCAAGTACGGTTTGACTATCGACAATGTGGTTTCCGCCCATATGGTCACGGCCGACGGCCGTGTCCGCCGGGTGAGCGCCGATGAGGACCCGGATCTCTTCTGGGGTATTCGGGGCGGCGGCGGCAACTTCGGTGTGGTCGCTGAATTCGAGTTCGCGCTCCATCCCACGACCCGGAAGATGCTTGGCGGCAATGTCGTCTGGCCCGTTTCCAAGGCCCGTGACGTGCTGGAATTCTTCGCGGAATACTCCACGGGCGTGTCGGACGAAATGTACGTGGCGCCATTCATGGTGGCGCCACCGGGCACGGAAGGCATGGTGGGTATCGATGTCCTGTACTGTGGCGACCCGGCGGCCGGCGAGAAGGAACTGGCGCCGCTGCGCAGCTTCGGCCAGCCACTGGAAGACGGCGTCACCATGGTGGACTATCTCGAATACCAGACCCAGTTCGATGGCGCCACTGCGCACGGCCAGCGCAACTACATCAAGAACGGCATGGTCGGTGAATTTACGCCGGGCCTGATCGACGGCATGATCGAGGGATTCTCTCTGGATCCAAATACCGAGTTGTTCTTCCATACGGCCGGCGGCGCGGTGGCGCGCGTCGGCGATAGTGAAACAGCGTTCCCGCACCGACGGGCCCAGACCATGATCGGCATTGCCACGATCTGGAAGGATCCCGCCGAGGACGAACAGCGGATCACCGAGCTCAGGCGCCGATGGGCGCTTGTGGAGCCTCACACCGGAGGCTTTTATCCCAATCTCCGGGAAGAGGACACCAGCCGAACGCAGAAAAACTTCGGACCGAATTATGACCGTCTGGTAGCGGTCAAAAATGCCTACGATCCGGGGAATCTCTTCCGGCTGAATGCCAACGTAAAGCCGACAGTCTAGGCACTGTCCGAACCGGAACTGTGAGTCCGGACCGGTCCGGCGACCGGGATATGAGCACGGTAATCTCGCATTCGTCCGTAAAGCGTAGAATCCGGGATCAGGCAGGAATTTGAGTGCGTACACCCCGGGGTACTTCCCATGATCACCTGGAGTACCGGATCAAGCGATACGAGAGGGACCCGGCCACCCTGATGGGTCCGGACAGCCTCAAAAAGGTCCACCCCCTGGGCAAATCACCGGTCATCAAGGATCAGGGCACGGTTATCGCGGAATCGGGAGCCATCGTTGAATACCTCATCGGCCATTACGGTGACGGCCGGCTGATTCCGCCGGCGGGCAGCGACGAGAGGCTCGCCTATACCTACTGGCTGCACTACGCCGAGGGGTCCCTCATGCCCATGCTCTTGCTGAAGCTTGTGTTCGACCGGTTCGCCCACCCGCCCATGCCCCTGGTGATGCGGCCCGTCGCGGCGGTGATCGCCATCGGGGTCAAGGCAAAATTCGTGACGCCGCGGCTGGACGAGCACCTGGACTTCATCGAGGCGGAACTGGGCAAGAGCACCTGGTTTGCCGGCGAGAAGCTGACAGGGGCGGACATCCAGATGAGTTTTCCGCTGGAAGCAGCCGTGGCCCGCGGCGCCGTAGGCAAGGACCGGCCCAACATCAGGGCGTTTGTCGAAAGAGTTCACGATCGCCCGGCCTACCGGGAGGCCCTGAAGAGGGGCGGCGAATACGACTACGCCTGAACGACACGTCCCGGAGAATCGCTGGTCGGCGCTCGATGCCGTCGGCAGATCAGGCCGCCGCGCTCCGCCAGCGGTGGCCTCCAGGCAACGTGGGCGTTCGCGCCGGTTTCCGCTTTGAGCTATCTTTTCGGACCAGGCTCAAGGCAACAGCGGTAATTTCCGCTCCACAATGACAGGCTCTCATCCCAATCCGGCCACACCGGCGAGCGACACCGAGCGAACCGCGCGCATCCGCGCTGAGGTTAACGCGGCCTGTAACGCGCTGCGCGACCGTCATCCCTGGCTGCGGCATCAGGACGCCATCGGTCTCGGAATCATGCTGATGTCCGCTGCAGGCATGGGTCTCTGCGCCTGGCTATATGCCCGGGGCGGGCTGTCGCCCTGGATATGCGTGCCGCTGATCGCGATCTTCGCCTCCTTCATCCACGAGCTCGAACACGACCTCATTCATTTCCTGTATTTCAAGCGGCGTCCGTGGGTTCACAACCTGATGCTGGCCCTGGGCTGGCTGACCCGCCCCAGCACGATCAATCCCTGGATCCGGCGCCACATCCATCTCCATCATCACAAGCACTCCGGAACCCGGACAGACGTCGAGGAGCGCGGCATTACCAACGGCGAGCCCTGGAGCTTTAGACGTTTCCTGATGATCGGCGATGGCTTTCTGGCCATCATTTTCAGGGCGCTGAGCAAGGGCAATGTCCGGCAGGGACTGCGCACAGTGGGTCGCGGCCTGGCCGCCTATTTCCCCGTGGGATGGTTCCATTTCGTGGTGTGGTACTGGTTCCTGGGCTTCCACCTGATTGACGGGGCCGCGGCTCTCACAGGACACCCCATTTCCTGGTCCGGCGATACGCTGGCCCGCATGCAGGTCATCGACTTCCTGACGGTTGTGCTGGTGGGGCCCAACGTGCTGAGGAGCTTCTGCCTGCACTTCGTCAGCTCCAACATGCACTACTACGGAGACGTGCAAGACAGGAACATCATGCAGCAAACCCAGGTCTGGAACCGCTGGTGGCTGCTGCCCTTCCACCTGTTCTGCTTCAATTTCGGCAGCACTCACGCCATCCATCACTTCGTGGTCGGCGAACCCTTTTACATCCGCCAGTGGACGGCCCGCCGAGCTCACGAGGTGATGCGCGAGGCCGGCGTAAGATTCAACGATTTCGGTACTTTTCGCCGCGCCAATCGGTACTGCCGGGCGCCCGCCTAGCGCTCCCGCCCCGTGCTATCCAGGGCGGAAAGGCGATTCCGTTCCGTTTTAACCTCAGGCCGCCACATGAGCAATTCCCGCCGCTGTCCTCAGGCGCCCGAGTCCTGCGGCGGAACGTGGCTGGTGGAGTTTGAGTTTATCGGCGACAATCCCCTGCCAGTCTTTGTCAACGGCGCGTCCGCGTCGATCCGAAACTCATGCGCAACCCCCTGAAGGAAATACGAGAGCGTCTTCGTTATCTGCTCGACAGGGTTTTTGCGCGGGAGTTTTCCGGCCAGCTGATCTTTTTCATCGTCCTTGTCGTGCTGGTCACCCTGCTCGGCATGAGCGCCGTCTTTATAGGTCTTTTCGATCAGGAGAACCTCGCTGTAGAGGGCGTACCGACGAAAATCGACCGGGGCTTCTGGGACGCGATGTGGTGGTCGCTGAACCACGTGCTCAATCTTCGGGGCTTCCAGCGGATGTACGGCGCTTCGCTACCTATTGTCCTCTACGCGCTGCTCCTCTCCATACTCGGTCTCGCCGTATTCGGTGTGCTGGTTTCGCTGATCAACAACACGATGCGCCGGCGCATCGAGTCTCTCCGAGCCGGTGAGACTCCGGTCTGGGAGAAAGGCCACGTGCTCATCCTGGGCTGGAACAACAAGATTATTTCGATACTGCAGCAGCTCGCGCGACTGTCTCCAGGCGCCCGAGTGGTCATCCTTGCCCCCGAGGAAATACAGGCAATGGAGAACCGGCTCAGGGTCGCCGGCATTCAGAACGAGCCTATTACGACTATCCTGCGCACCGGGGTTCCCAGCAACCTGCGAGAGCTGGATCGCGTGGCCGTGGATCGGGCGGCCAGCATCATCATTCTGTCTACTGACGGTGACGATCGGGACTCGATCAAGACGCTGGTTCTGCTGGCCGGAAGAGAGGACTGGCCGGGAACCCGTCCTACCCTGACATGCGAGATTGCCCGGGAGGAAAACTACGAGCTGGCCATGATCGCGGCCCGCGACCGTGTTCAGATCATCTCCTCCAGCCGGGTCATCAGCAAGGTCATCGTGCAGACGATTCGGAATCCCGGCCTTGCGGACGTTTACCACGAGTTGTTCTCCATCAGCGGGAACAGTCTGCATGTGCTGGAAGCGCCCGAACTGGCCGGTCGGACCCTGGGCGAGCTGGCCCTCGGCTTTCGGGATGGCGTGCCTGTGGGCGTCGCGTGGGAGCAGCCTGTGGAGGGCGGTGTGCGACTTGCCGCGGGTCTCAATCCCGGCGCTGACTACGATCTGCTTGAAGAAGAGCAGCTCGTGCTGTTGGCCGAGAGCCCACAGGTGGGCTTCAAGGAGCCAGGGGAAGAATATCAGTGCACCGTCGCCCGCGACGGGGGCAGTCAGCCACGCGTTCCCAAAAGGCTCTTGCTGATCGGCTGGAACGACATGGTTTACGACATTCTGAAGGAACTCGACGCTCACGCGCTCCGCGGGACAGCCATCACGGTGTTATCCGGTGTCGAGCCCGGCAAAGCCCGTTCGCTCATCGCCGCGAAGATCCACTATTCGCTGAAAAATGTGGAACTCGAATTCCGCCAGGGTGACGGTAGCGACGCCAGGGCCTACGAAGATGTTGACCTGGCCGAATTCGAAAGCCTCGTATTACTGGCAGATGATTCCTGGGGCAGCGATGACGCAGACACCCATACCCTGCGGGTGTTGCTGAGACTTTCCAGCCTTCCCTGGCTCGAGGCGCGAAGGCCCCACACTACCGTAGAGCTCCTGGACCACGCGAACCGGGACTTGCTGGCGGGCCTCGGGGTTGACGACGTGGTCGTCAGCCCCGACATCGTCAGCGCCCAGGCGGCCCAGGTCTCCAGGGAGAGCATTCTCGGGCCTATCTACAAGGAACTATTGAGCGCCGGGGGCGTGGAGATCAGTCTCCGTCCCGCGGGAGATTATGTCGCTCTCGATACCGATTGCCGATTCGACGACCTGACCTGGTCGGCCCAGCAGAAAATGGAAATCGCCCTTGGCCTGCGGTTCTCCGACACCGGGCAGGTGCTGCTCAACCCCTCCCGGGAGAGCGTCTGGCGCCTGACCGGCGACGACAGGATCATTGTGCTGGCACAGCAGGTCTACCGCTGACGCTTTCGGACACCGGGAACGCCGCTCCCGAACCCATGGAGCCTCGTTTTATCGGGTAGCCGGTAGAATGATGTTCCATGTCCTCGGCTCCGGATACATCCCGTCGAAACATTCTCCGCGAGGGTGAAACCATCTGGCGTCGCGCGGAAGCGAAGCGCGCCGCCCTGCTTCTGGACGGAGCCTCTTATTTCGGAGCGCTTCGCTCGACCCTGCTGGCGGCCAGGCACTCGGTAACTTTCGTGGGCTGGGACATCGACAGCCGCGTCCGGCTGCGCGGCCCGGCTTCCCCACCGAACGACAAGGCGCCCGAGGAATTCAGGGATTTTCTGGAATATCTGGCAGACCGCCGCAAAGATCTCGTCATTCGTTTGCTGCTGTGGGACTACTCCATCCTCTATGCGCTGGAGCGGGAGCCGCTGCCCGCCGTTCAGCTGAACTGGAGAACCCCATCAAACGTCGTGGTCAAGCTGGACGACGCGCTGCCGATGGGCGCGTCCCATCACCAGAAGATCGTCATCGTCGATGACGTGCTGGCCTTCTGCGGCGGCATGGACATCGCCGTTAACCGCTGGGATACGGAAGATCACAAGGCCCGGAACCCGCAGCGCAAAGGCCCGTCCGGCAAGGCCTATGGCCCCTATCACGACGTGCAGATGGTGCTGGACGGTCCGGCGGCAAACTGCCTCGCCGAACTCGTGCGCATGCGCTGGAAGCGTGCCACCGGCGAAGATATCGAGCCGGTGGACAAGGCGTCGTCGATCTGGCCCGACGAGGTGGAACCGGACTTCGACTCCGTCGCTGCGGGCATCGCCCGTACCCTGCCCGAAGATGACGATCAGGAAGCCGTCCGTGAGATCCGGGACCTGTATCTGGAGTCGATCCGCGAGGCCGAGCGCTATATCTACATTGAAAACCAGTATCTGACCGTTGACGACATAGCCGACGCGCTGGCCACCCGCATGAGGAAACAGGCCGAGCTGGAAGTACTGATCCTCACCCCGGATCGCCCTCACGGGTGGCTGGAGACGAAGACCATGGGGGTCGGTCAGGCGCAGTTTATGGCGCGACTCGACGATCCTGAATTCCGCGACCGCATCGGTTTTCTCAACGCCTACACCGGGGAAGGTCAAAGTCAGGTCCCCGTGTTCATTCACTCCAAGCTGATGATCGTCGATGACAGGTTACTCAGGGTCGGATCCGCCAATCTCAACAACCGTTCCATGGGTCTCGACAGCGAGTGCGACATTGTCATAGAGGCGAAGGACGAAAAAGAACAACAGCAGGTCCGGGAAATTCTGAGCCGACTGCTGGCTCACCACACAGGCAGCCAGCCGGCGAAGGTCGAAGAGCTGCTGGACAGCGGAATGTCGTTGATCGAGACCGTCGAGTCCCTCAGCCGGCCCGAACGCGGAATGCGTCGAATGGAGCCCGCGGAGGAGTACAGTGACGCCATCGCCGACACGCTCAACCTCGTCGCCGACAGCGAGCAGCCGCTGGAACCCGGTGAAATCATCGGCGACATGTTCGGCGGCGCGCCTCGACAGAGCGCCCTGCGGCGCGCGATTCGCCTGGTCATGGTGGCGCTCGTGCTTGCCGCCCTGGTCTTCGTCTGGAACTACACGCCACTGGCCAACTGGACCGATCCGGACAAGATCG
>Ga0111153_1101_pt1 | contig 12112 bp, 12 predicted proteins | sample DeeMarSeWOR28_12_FD_80255 | JGI IMG/M metagenome (GOLD analysis project Ga0111153, IMG submission 80255) | Gammaproteobacteria bacterium SG8_31 | reverse complement strand
CATTCGATATGATCGCCCTTTGAACATCGAGTCGGGGACGACCGTGCTTGGACTGATCCAGAGAGTGTCAGCGGCCAGGGTGGAAGTGGACGGCAGCAAAGTGGCGGATATCGGGCCGGGACTGTTGGCGTTCATCGGCGTTGAGAGAGACGACACCGAATACGAGGCGGAGCGCCTCCTGGAGCGGATCGCCGGATACCGCGTCTTCCCGGACCACGATGGAAGAATGAACCTCAGCCTGCTGGACGTGGGCGGCGAACTGCTCCTCGTGCCTCAGTTCACGCTGGCGGCCGATACCCGCAAGGGCACCAGAGCCAGCTTCGGTCCGGCGGCAGACCCCGCGCTCGGCGAGAAACTTTTCCGCCATATGGTGAAAACCGCCGAACGGGAAGGCCTGGCTGCGTCGAGTGGCGTCTTCGGGGCCCATATGAAAGTCGCTCTGGAGAACGACGGTCCGGTTACGTTTCTCCTGACGGCCCGTACCGGCGTTCCCCGACTGCGAAAACGGGGAGGCCGCTGAATCCTCTCGGCAGGCCCTGCTTTATCGTATGATTCTGCCCTAGACATATCTTGACAGGCGCCGTAGCGCCGCAGAGGAGAGTTTTATGGGTTTTGGTGGAATCAGCGTTTGGCAGCTTCTCATCATTCTCTTGATCGTCGTGCTAATTTTCGGCACGAAGCGACTCAAATCCATTGGTTCGGATCTTGGTGGCGCGGTCAAGGGATTCAGGAAGGCCATGGACGAAGGCGAGAAAGAAGCAGACAAGAAACAGATACAGGCCGAGGAGCCCGAAAAGCCTGACGCCAAATTCGAAGAGCAGACCGAGTCGAGCGACAGCCCGAAACAGTCCTGACCGGCTCCTCACCCCATGTTCGACGTCGGCTTTTGGGAGTTGACCCTTCTGGCAACTCTCGCCCTGCTGGTTCTTGGCCCGGAAAGACTACCCGGTGTGGTCTCCAATATCGGCCGTATGATGGGCAGGGCCAGGTCTCTTGCGCGGGGCCTCAAGATGCAGATCGAGCGTGAGATGAACCAGGTCAACACGGCCGACTTCAATACCAGGAGCCAGAAACCCAAGCCCGAGAACCAGGCCGAAAAGCCGCAGAGCGGCACCAATGAAGAAACAAAGCCAAGCGAATGAGAAAGCGCAGGCGGAAGGCTCACTCGTCTTCCACCTGGTCGAGCTTCGCACGAGACTGCTCAGAATCGCAGCGGTGGTGCTGGTTATCTTTCTCTGCCTGGCACCTTTTGCCGACACCCTTTTCGCCCTGATCGCCCAGCCGCTGATGGCGAAGCTGCCGGAGGGCACAAGCATGATCGCGACCCAGGTCGCGTCCCCCTTCCTGACCCCCTTCAAAACCGCAATGGTCGCGGCCCTCTTTATCGCGATGCCCTGGCTTCTTTATCAGCTATGGGCTTTTATCGCTCCAGGCCTCTACCAGCACGAGAAGCGCCTGGCCCTCCCGCTGGTTATTACCAGCGCTCTGCTTTTCTATGGCGGTGTCGCGTTCGCCTATTTCGTGGTCTTTCCCCTGATGTTCGCCTTCTTCACGACCGTAGCGCCCCAGGGCGTTTCGGTGATGACCGACATCAATGCCTACCTGGACTTCGTGCTGACCCTGTTTTTCGCTTTCGGACTTGCGTTCGAGGTCCCTATCGCCACGGTACTGTCCGTCTGGGCGGGATTCACGACACCCGCACGACTCGGGTCCCACCGCCCGTATGTTCTGCTCGGCGCGTTCGTCGTCGGAATGCTTCTGACGCCCCCCGACGTGATCTCCCAGACCCTGCTGGCGGTACCTGTCTACGTCCTCTACGAGGCGGGGATCATCATGGCCCGCATCATGGTTCCGGGGCACAAGGAAGTGGAATCTCAGCAGAACGGCTAGTTTCCACGGTGCCCGAGCGAAGGTCGCGGGTATGACTCGACGTGCCATCCGTCAGCGCGGGATTTGACTCCTGCGATCCTCCTGCGTAAACCGTACGCTTCCTCAGCCGTCCCTCGGAGATTGTGGATGACAAAGACCGTCGTGGAGCCCGCCGCCACGCCAGAGATTCGCGGCGCCGTCCGCCATCCACGCGGCCTCTCTACCCTGTTCTTCACGGAAATGTGGGAACGTTTCAGCTACTACGGCATGCGCGGGTTGCTGGTTCTTTTCATGACCGATGGCGTCAGAGGCGGACTTGGCTACGACGATCAGACGGCCACGGCAATTTACGGACTCTACACGGCCGCCGTTTATCTGGCGGCGCTGCCCGGGGGATGGGTGTCGGATCGGCTCATGGGGGCCCAGAGAACGGTCTGGTACGGCGGCATCGTGATTGCCTGCGGACACTTTGTACTCGCCGTTCCGAACGAGAAAGCTTTTTATCTCGGCATGGTCCTGGTGGTTCTGGGAACGGGGCTGCTCAAACCCAATATCAGCGCCATTGTCGGCGATCTGTATCCGGAGGGCGGCGCCCGGCGCGATGCGGGCTTCAGTATCTTCTACATGGGCATCAATGTCGGCGCCTTCCTGGGCCCGCTGATTTGCGGCTACCTCGGCGAGCAGCTCAACTGGCATTACGGCTTCGGCGCCGCCGGCGTGGGCATGGTTCTCGGCCTGATTCAGTATCGACTCACCGGGCATCGCCTCGGCGATGCGGGACGGTATCCGGCTGCCCACACCAAGGGGGAGGAACTGACGGCGGAAACGAACAGACAGCACTGGCGCGCCCTGTGGGCCGGCGTGGCCGCAATTGCGCTGATCGTCGCTCTCGGCCTCAACGGAGTGGTGAAATTCGAGGCGGTCGCACTGGCCAAATGGAGTACGGCTATCATCGTGGGCGTCGCGATTGCGTATTTCGTCTACCTGTTCGTCTTTGCGGGCCTGGATGAAGGCGAGCGTCGTCGTACGTTTGTGATCCTGGTGCTTTTCCTGGGGGCCGCGCTCTTCTGGTCCGGATTTGAACAGGCGGGCTCGTCGCTGAATCTTTTTGCGGATCGTTATACCGACCGCACCCTCGGGGGCTTCGAGATTCCGGCAACATGGCTGCAGTCGGTCAATCCCATCATGATTATCCTGCTGGCTCCCTTTTTCGGATATCTCTGGGTGGCCCTGGCGCGGCGAAACCTGGATCCCTCGATTCCCGCCAAGTTCGCTCTTGGGCTTATCCTGCTGGGTATCGGCTTTCTGGTGATGTTTTTTGCCGCCACACTGGTGGTGGCCGGAGAACAGGTGCTGCCCACGTGGCTGGTGATGACCTACCTCATGCATACTTTCGGTGAACTTTGCCTGAGCCCCGTGGGACTGAGTTCCGTGACCAAGCTCGCGCCGAGGCGATTCGTCAGCCAGATGATGGGCATATGGTTCCTGGGAGCATCCCTGGGAGGACTGATCGCCGGACTCCTTGCTGGCCGCTTCCGCTCGGATGCGGTGGCAGAGATGCCGGACCTCTATCTGCAGATTGTCATCAGCACGGTGGGTGCAGGCCTTGTTCTCCTGGCATTCGCCAGGCCCATTCACAGACTGACCGGAGGTGTCCGGTGAGACGCAGGACAAAGCCCCTCGAAGTTCGCGATTTCCAGAGGAAAACTCGTCGAAGCAGGGGATTGTTGGGCTGGCCGGGAGCCTGCCTCACCGCGATCGCTGCTCTGACGGCAGGGTTTGTCGCGGCCGGACCCGCGGCGACCGAGAACCCGGAGTCGGCGCCAAAGGAGACTGTGGACGAGTTTCTGGCGCGGGCGAACGCAGCATTCGACGATTCGGACCTGGAGCACGGCGCGGCCGTGTGGACCAACGTCACCTATCTGACCGACGAGACCAACCTCCTCGTGGCCCGGGCCAGCGCCCGCGACGGGGAACTCCGCCTGAGGATGGCCGAACAGGCCGGTCGATTCCGGGATGCGGAACTGTCACCGCGACAGCGCCGTGACCTGTCTCTTATCAACCGCGCGGAGTACATGCCGGAGCGAATGGCACTGCCGAAGGACCCCGATCTCAGGAAGGAAATGACGGCCACCCAGCGCCGACTGGTCACGGAATACGGATCGGGGCGTTATTGCCCCAGCGGACAGGATTCCTGCAGGGGCCTGGGAGAACTTTCCGCTGTGATAATGAACTCCCGTGATCCGGAAGCGCTGCTGGACGCATGGCAGGGCTGGCGTACCGTGATTGGCCCCATGCGGGACGATTACCGGCGGTTCGTGGAGCTCAGCCAATTGGGGGCCGGCGATTTCGGTTATGCCGATCTGGGAGAGATGTGGCGCGATGCCTACGATATGGACCCGTCCGAGCTTGCCCGGGAAACGGAGCGATTATGGGACCAGGTCCGACCGCTTTACCGGTCGCTGCACTGTTACGCCAGGAGCCGGCTGGCGGATTTCTATGGTGAAGAACGCGTGCCCCGGAACGGTCCCATCCCCGCCCACCTTCTGGGCAACATGTGGGCCCAGCGCTGGGATGGAATTTTTGACCTGCTGGAGCCCTATCCGGGAACCATCGACCTCGACGTGACCGCGGCTCTGGAAGCGGGTCAATACGACTCGATCCGTATGGCCAGAACCGCGGAACGCTTTTTCATGTCCCTCGGCCTCCCGGCGCTGCCCGAGACATTCTGGGAGAAATCAATGCTCTCCCGGCCAAGGGACAGAGTCGTGGTCTGCCAGCCCACGTCCTGGAACATCAATCCGGCCGAGAACGACGTGCGTATCAGCCAGTGTATCGTGCCCACTGAAAAACAGTTCGTGGAAATCCATCACGAGCTTGGCCACATCTATTACTTCCTGGCGTACAACCATCTCTCCAACATTCACCGCGGCGGCGCCAACAGTGCCTTCCACGAGGGCATCGGTGACTCGGTCAATCTCTCTCTGACGCCTGGTTACTATCAATCGGTCGGGCTCATCGAGAAAGTCCCGGACAGCAATGAGGCCACCATCAACGGCCTTCTGAAGCTCGCGCTGCACAGGATCGCCTTTCTTCCTTTCGCCCTGACAGTGGATCAATGGCGCTGGGGCGTATTCTCCGGGGAGATTCCGGCAGACCGCTACAACGAGGCCTGGTGGGAACTCAGGGTCCGGCAGCAGGGTGTCTCACCTCCGACGGCACGAACCGAAGACAACTTCGATCCCGGATCCAAGTACCACATTCCGGCCAATATGCCATACGCCCGCTATTTCCTGGCGCGCATCCTGCAGTTCCAGCTCCACCGCGCCATGTGCGAGAGGTCCGGCTGGCAAGGCCCCCTCCACGAATGCTCGATCTTTGGAAGCGAAGCTGCCGGAGAGCTTCTTTGGAAGATCATGAGATCTGGGGCCAGCCAGCCCTGGCAGGACACACTGGAGGCCGCCATTGGGACGAGAGAGTTCGACGCTTCGGCCATGCTCCAGTACTTCGCACCGCTGTCGCGGTGGCTGGACTCGGAGAACCAGGATCGACAGTGTGGATGGTGATCGCCTCCGCAGGATGAACAGGGCTTCTGGCCGGTACGATCTGTCATCCGGGGAGAGCAGATGAATCAGGCGAAGGAGCTTCCGCAACTCACCGTAAAGGCGATTGCCCTGGGCATCGTTCTCTCCATGATCCTCGCCGGGGCTAACGCCTACCTCGGTCTTTTTGCCGGGATGACGGTGTCCGCCTCCATCCCGGCAGCCGTGATTTCCATGGGCATCCTGCGTTTGTTCCGTGACTCGAACATTCTTGAGAACAATATCGTCCAGACCGCCGCCTCGGCCGGAGAATCTCTGGCCGCCGGCGTGATTTTTACCATTCCCGCCCTGGTAATCCTCGGATACTGGAACGTCTTCGATTACGGCTGGGTCACCATCATCGCCGGACTGGGCGGTCTTCTCGGCGTCCTCTTCACCATTCCCCTTAGACGCTCGCTGATAGTGGAGGAGGGCCTGGCTTATCCCGAAGGCCGGGCAACCGCCGAGGTGCTTAAAGTCGGCGAAGATCCAGAGAGCGGCGTTCGCCAGCTGGCGCTGGCGGCCGTGACCGGCGCCCTGGTCAAACTGGGATCCTCAGGACTTCGGCTCTGGAGCGAGACAGCCCAGACGGCCGCCTTTGCGGGCAAGGGCATCGCCTACATCGGCACCAATGTGTCGCCAGCCCTTCTCAGCGTCGGTTACATCGTAGGATTGAATATCGCCACGCTGGTTTGCGTCGGCGGCGCCATCTCCTGGTTTATAGCCATCCCCATTTACAGCGCCCTTTACCTGGAATCGGACCCGATGCTGAGCCAGATGGTAGCCGACGGCGCAGGGGCCACTGACGTGGCTTTTCAAATCTGGACAACGCAGATCCGATACATGGGCGTCGGCGCCATGCTCACCGGTGGCGTCTGGGCCCTGGTCTCGATGCGGGGATCTCTGGTGTCGGGGGTCCGCAGCGGCCTTCACCAGATGTCTGCCCGGAGCACGGGAGCAATAGACCATACCGAACAGGACGCGCCCATGCAGCTGGTGCTGATCGGCATCGCCATTTTCGTCGTGCCGATTTTTTTTCTTTACAGCAATATCCACGACAGCCTGGGCATCGGCATCAGCCTGCCGATGACCATCGTCATGGTGGTCGCCGGGTTCCTGTTTTCATCCGTAGCCGCCTACATGGCGGGACTGGTGGGATCGTCCAACAACCCCATCTCCGGCATCACCATCGCCACTATCCTGTTCTCCGCGCTTCTGCTTCTCTGGCTGATGGGCTCCGGTGAGGAGCAGAGTCACGTGGGGCCGCCCGCCGCGATTCTTATCGGCGCCGTCGTCTGCTGTGCCGCGGCTATTGCCGGGGACAACATGCAGGATCTGAAGGCCGGCCACCTGCTCGGCGCCACGCCCTGGAAACAGCAGGTCATGCAGGGCGTGGGAGTCGTTTCTGCTGTGCTGGTGATGGCGCCCATTCTGAATCTTCTGCTGCAGGCGTACGGCATCGGCGTACCGACGGAAGAGCGGCCGAACCCGCTGTTGGCCCCTCAGGCGACGCTCATGGCATCCGTAGCCCAGGGTGTTTTCGGCGCCGGCCTTCCCTGGAGAATGGTCGCCATCGGCGCCGTCATAGGCGCAGTGATCATCGGCGTGGACGAGTATCTGAAAAAGATCGATGCTCCCTGGCATGCCCCGGTGCTCGCCGTGGCGGTGGGAATCTACTTGCCCTTGGAGCTGTCGGTCCCCATCTTTCTCGGCGGTCTTATAGCCCACGCCGCCGAACGGTCCCTGGCGGATCGTTCCGAGGCGGACAGGGAGCGATCCATGCGGCTCGGCATTCTCGCTGCCGCCGGACTGATCACCGGAGAGGCTCTTGTGGGCATTTTTCTCGCGATCCCCATCGTTCTAAGCGGTAGGCCGGACGTTCTCGCCATCAGCGACGAGCCGCTGGGGGGCGCGCCGGGGCTTCTCGTCATGGCCGGAATCGCCATCTGGGTTTACCGAGTTGCCACCCGTCCGGGCTGAGATTCAAAAAAAGAACGGTTATTCCCCAATGGCCCTGCCGAACGATCGCCCCCCTCTGATAGGGGTCCTCGCTGCATTCGCGGCCGTTTATCTTGTGTGGGGATCCACCTACCTCGCCATACGGATAGCCGTGCATGACGTCCCGCCCGGTTTGCTGGCGGGCATCCGTTTCATTATCGCGGGCATCGTTCTGGGGCTGGCAGCAGGATGGCGTGGACAATCTGTACCCCGCGAGTGGCGGGAATGGCGTGTCATCCTGATCATGGCGGTGACGCTCATCGTCATCGGCAACGGCTTTGTCACCTGGGCCGAGCAGTGGGTTCCCTCGAACCAGGCGGCTCTGCTGATCGCGACATCGGCACTCTGGACCGCCTGGTTCGGCACCATGGGCGACAAGGGCACGCCCCTGAATCGGGGCGCGAAGCTCGGCCTCACAACCGGGTTTTTTGGCGCCGCGCTTTTGGTGTGGCCGACGGAAACAACCGCTCCGGCCGAAGCATGGGCTCTGGCCGCCATTCTTTTCTCCGCGGTTTCCTGGTCGGGGGGCATGATTTACGGAAGGGCCGCCGAAATATCGGTGCGGCCTTTGATGCTCGCGGCCCTGCAGATGCTGGTTGGCGGTTTCATTCTTACCCTGTGGGGCGTTCTGGACGGGCAAACGGCACGGGTGAAGTGGACAGTGGCCGGTGTCGGCGGGCTCGCGTACCTGACAGTCTTCGGATCCTGCATCGCCTACGGCAGCTATATATGGCTGATCCGCCAGACCACTCCCGCTCGGTTGGCCACCATCGCATACGTGAACCCTGCGATAGCGACGGTACTCGGATGGTGGTTGCTGGAGGAAGCGTTGCGGGGAATACAGCTGGCGGGCATGGCCATCATCATCGCGGGCGTGGCGCTCGTAGCGGTTTACGGGCGGGGCCGATGAGATCGGGCTGCCGACGGCAGGCCGCCACCGGGATGAATCTGCAGTGGCGCCTTGCTCCCTAGTCTCGGCGGACGATCACCTCAATGTGGCCCGAGGGGCCTATGAAATTTGACCCGACCGCGCTGAAAATGCTGATGAGCACCGAGCCGAACAGCGCCGACCAAAACCCCGCCAGCTGGAAACCGTCAAGCACCGCGGCCACCAGGCCCAGCATGGCGGCATTCACCACCAGCAGGAAGATTCCCAGGGTCAGGATGGTAAGGGGCAAGGTCAGCAGCACGACAAGGGGGCGGACCAGGGCGTTCACGATGCCCAGGAGAAGGGCCGCCCAAAACAACGCCCAGCCGCCCGAGAAAGACATGCCCGGGACAATAACCGAAGCCAGCCACATCGCGAAGGCCGTGATAAGGAGTCGAACAAGAAATCCCTGCATTTCATAGACCTCCGGGATCAGCGACCACCGCGGGGGTGGGGATGAAAGATTTCTTCCAGATCCATGTGCGTAAGGCGCTTTATGCTCCGGAACAGATACCACAGCGCAACCATCATAACGGCCATGGAAGGCAGCACGATGACGGGATAGCTCAGAGCCGTCATCCGTCCCAGCTCTTCGTTGAAGGCGGTCGTGCCGGACGGACTTTTCACGATCACCTTTGCCAGCGTGAAATTGAGAATCGAGGACAGGAAGAACGAGCCTGCCAGCAGCCAGGACGCCACTGCGAGGACCCTGTCGAACTCTGCCCGGCTGCCGTTGTGCTCCAGGGCCGCCTCCACGGCAACCACGTCGATGATCTTGTCGCTGTAGAGTAGCGATCTGACAATCGGGTAGCGAGTCTTCATGGACAGCACGACCGCCAGGCCTATTACGCCCGGAACGGCCGCCTCCTTGACCGCAATCCATTTGGGATCCAGCTCCAGCAAACCGATTCCACCGGTCAGAAGAATGCTCACGACCCCCAGGGCGGAGATGAAATTGAACCGTCGCTGCCGCACGAAATCCTGGAGTCCGTACATCAAGGGGAAAGAGAGAGCCAGGATCAGGGAGACTACCGGGCCGAGACGGTCCTCGCCGCTCAGCTTCATCAGGATGACGGCGGGGATGGCGATATTGATCGCCAGACTTACCCACGGGTTCTCTGGTTTTGCTGTCGCGTGCCGCGTGTCTTGATCGTTCATCCGTTGCGCAATCGAGCCTGGGCTGGAACGGTCAATTTTACCGCAGCATGGGTCATGTGATGCGATCCCCGGGCACGTTGGGGCTGGAATCATCTTCCGGATCCTGATGGATGATGATGTCTGCGTCCGGCATCTCCTGCTTCAGCCGGTGCATGACGGCATCACCGATCCCGTGGGCGCGGGACAGGGTCATCTTCCCGTCCATCTCGATATGGAGCTGAATGAATCGGGTCTGGCCGGATTGGCGCGTACGCAGATCGTGGACAGCGCGAACTTCCGGATGCTCCAGGACGATGGCGGCAATCTCCTGCTGAACCTCTTCGGGAAGTTCCCGATCCATCAGATGCTGCACGGATTCCCGGGCTATCGTAATAGCGCTGTACAGAATATATGCGCCGATGGCCAGGCCGAAAAGGGCGTCCGCTTTCGACCATCCGGCGGCGGCGAGGAAGAGCGCGACGATGACGCTCAGGTTGGTGAGCAGATCGGTGAAATAATGCAGCGAGTCTGCCCTGATGGCGAGAGATCCGGTGTGCCGGATCGCGTATCGCTGTATGCCCAGCAACACGAGGGTGGCGACGATGGATAACGTCATCACCCATACGCCCAGTGAAATATCCTCCAGCGGTCGCGGATGGAGAATCCGGTCGATGGCCTCGGACACCAGAAGCAAGGCCGAGCCACAGATGAATGCCGCCTGGGCGAGACCCGCAAGGGACTCGGCCTTGCCGTGACCAAATCGGTGCTCCTCGTCAGCCGGCTGAAGCGCGAATCGAACCGCTACGAGGTTGATGGACGACGCCACGGCGTCCATCAGGGAGTCGATCAGTGAGGCAAGCAGGCTGACGGAGCCCGTGTTCAGCCAGGCTGCACCCTTGGCAAGGATGAGAACGACCGCGGTCCCCACCGACCACCAGGTGGCGAGCCTGAGCAGACGGGCCCGGCGCTCGGTGGACACCCGGAAACCGCCGTCCCGCTTCTCAGTCGTGGTGGTGACCGATGTCACCCTCCGTGAACATGTAATCCTTGAGTTCGTCGGAGAACTTCGGGTCGCGACGCCGTATCCACTCCAGAACCATGGCCGCGTGTTCTTTTTCTTCGTCCCGATTGTGCTCCAGAATGGCCCTCAGCTCCTTGTCCTTGCAGGCGTCCACACGCTGGTTGTACCAGTCCACCGCCTCGAGCTCTTCCATAAGAGAAATGATGGCCCGATGCATGTCCCGGGTGGCGTCGCTGAGCTCCTCAACAGGCTCGTGGTATCCCTCGTTTGCCAAAATGCTATCTCCTCAAGAAATGCCGTCACTCAGTATATCTGTGGAACAAAGCTCTGGTCCTCGATTGGCGTGCGGACATAAGTCTTGCTCTCGTCGCGGGGCGGCAAGGTCATGGGGTCCGGCATCACGTCTTCGTAGGGAAGCTGCGTCAGGAGATGATGAATGCAGTTCAGTCTTGCCCTGCGCTTGTCATCCGCCGGCACCACATACCAGGGGGATTGCTTGATGTCCGAGAACTTGAACATCTCGTCCTTGGCACGAGAGTACTCTCGGTAGAGCCGCCTTGACTCCAAGTCCATCGGCGAGAGCTTCCACCGTTTCATCGGATTGTGCAGCCTGGCCTGAAACCTCCGCTCCTGCTCTTCGTCACTGACCGAGAACCAGTACTTGATCAGGACGAACCCCGAGCGTACCAGCATGCGCTCGAACTCCGGAACAGAGCGAGCGAATTCCAGGTACTCATCCCGCGTGCAGAAGTCCATCACCCTCTCCACGCCGGCCCGGTTGTACCAGCTGCGATCGAACAGGACCATCTCCCCGCCCGACGGAAGTTGTGCCACGTAGCGCTGGAAGTACCACTGGGTCGTTTCTCTTTCAGTGGGCGTGGGAAGGGCGGCAATTCGAACCACTCGCGGGTTCAGGTGCTCTGTGATTCGCTTGATGACCCCGCCCTTGCCGGAGGCGTCACGGCCCTCGAAGATCACGATCACCTTTGCGCCGGTGTGCTTGATCCATTCCTGCGCCATGACGAGCTCTTCCTGAAGCCTCCTCAGGTGAGAGCTATACACCTTGCTACGCAGCGTTCCCTTTTTTGTGTACCAGTCCGTGCGTTCCGGTTTGCTCTGGAGCTTCGGGCACTCGCCTTCGACGCCCTGGCCCGGTTTGTCAGGCTCCCAGTTGTTATTCATCATCGGTCTCAGCCGTTTCTTTCTGCCCCTGATCACTATAGCGCCGGATGGGTCCTGTCGCGAGTTGCAAAGTCACTCAATACACCTTTAGGCTTTCCTTCAGATTTTGCCGCGGAACCCGGCGATGTACCTGTTCAAACGCCTGACACTGCCCGCGATCATTCTGGCTCTGGCGTGGGGATTCTGGACCAGCGAGGACTTTCTGCGTCTGTCTGCGGGCGTCGCATTCTTCATGTTCGGCATGCTGTCCCTGGAAAAAGGGTTTCAGGCCTTCACCGGGGGGGTGCTCGAGAAAGTGCTCGCAGCCAGCACCGGCACCCGCCTGCGAAGTATGGGATTCGGTCTCGTGACCACGGCGCTGATGCAGTCCAGCTCGCTGGTTTCCCTGATCACCAT
>Ga0111153_1132_pt1 | contig 12155 bp, 10 predicted proteins | sample DeeMarSeWOR28_12_FD_80255 | JGI IMG/M metagenome (GOLD analysis project Ga0111153, IMG submission 80255) | Gammaproteobacteria bacterium SG8_31 | reverse complement strand
CGGCTCGGCCCAGGCCATCCATTTCATCCAGGAAGACTGAATCGTCCAATCCCGCGGCCCTGTCACCCGGCTGGGCTATGCTTTCTCCAGGACCCTTCCAGAGGAAGCATCATGAAGATCCGCGTCGAAGTCGAAGTCGGACCCACCGAACTCAGAGAATTTCTGGGTCTTCCGGACGTCACCGGGATCCAGCAGGAAGCCCTGGAGGCCGTATCCCGGAAGCTGAAACGAGGCTCCCCTGGCGCCGATCCTGTCGCCGTCCTCAGGGGGTTCATGCCATCGGGCCTGTTGTCGGTGGAAGAATGGCAGCGTCTGTTGCTGAAGGCCCTGGAGGCCGGCGAGTCGGTGACCGTCAAGCGTAGCGCTTCCCGCGCCAAGGCCAAGGCCAAGACGCGGTCCAAAGGCCGCAAGAAAGCGACCAGCCGAAAATAAAAGAGGCCCTCGTTGAAGAGGGCCTCTAGACGGTCGATGTGTAAAGGCGATCAGGCGTTTGTTGTCGCCGGAGCCTTTTCGACCTTAGGGGGAGTTCTCCTGGCCGCCGCTGCCTTTTTCGGCGCAGCCTTTCTGGCGGTCTTCTTGGCCGAGGCCTTCTTGACCGGTGGCGACAGCCTTCTTCCGCTTGGCGGTCGTTCCGGCGGCGCGCTTGGTCGTCGCCTTCTTCGCGCCGGCGGGACGGGCGGCCTTGCGGGCAGCCCGCTTGACCTGGGTGGTGGCCTTCTTCACCTCTTTCTCGGCCTCGGTGACCTTGCGGGTTCCCAGACCCTTGGTGGTCGCCGCGGTCTTCTTGGCGGTGATTTCCAGTTCGGCCGCCGAGATCTTGATGCGACCGGCCTGCCGGCTGATCGCCTTCTCGGTCTCTGCGACGGCTGTTCGCACTGCCGACTCTGCCTCCGCAGCCTGCTTCTTAACCAGACTGCGAGCGGCATTGGCGCCGGCGACCATGGTCGCCTGCAGTTCGCCAATGGTGCCCTTCAGCACGTCGCTGATCTCGTCGCCGGTGTCGCGAACGACGTCGATGCTCTTGCGGGCATTGGCGAGCGTCCGCGCCCGGGAATCCGGAAACGTGGCGATCTGATCTCCGAACAGGGCCCGGAAACCGTCAGCCCGGGCGGCCATCTCCAGGCGCTTGGCGCCGTCGTCGATGGTGGCCTCGAAAAAACGAGCCTGGGCTTTCACCAGCTTCTCGAATCCCTTGTGGGAAATACGATTCAGCTTGATACCCGTGTCTGCGATCTTACGGACCGGCTGTTTGGTCTTGGCGACCAGGTCTGCCGTGTCCAGCGTCGTCGTCCGGATCTTGTCCAGGGCCTTGTCGGCCATAAGGCCGTAGTCAGCCCGCAGGTCGCGGGCCAGCTTTTCAATCTTGTCAATCATTGGTGTCCTCTCCGCGTGGTGCGCTGCAGCATGTTGCACTGCACAATATAGCTGAAAATGCGCAAATGTCAAATAGTGTCTGCGATCCGGTTATCGGGAGCAGACACACCCGGGAGGCAGTGGTAGGGTTCCGCGGATGAGGTCTGTCTGCCTGCCGGGAATCGCACTCGCGGTTCTGACATTGATGTCCGGCGCCCATGCCGATTCGCTCCTCGTTCTGTCCGTGGACGTCAGGGACCTGGATGGGCCTTCTTTCGAGGGTCAGCGGCAGGTCACCGTCCGTTTTCGCAATGATTCCGTCCTGTCGGACCCCAGGCCCTGGGTCGTGGCCGCCGTGCCGATCGGGTTCGTGATCGTCGAGGGCTCGGTCCGCGGGCCGGGCGCCTCGGTGGCGTTTTCCACCGATGGCTCGACCTCGTTTTTCAGTGACCGCGGCCGTGAGTTGTCGGAGGGTCCGCGAATCACCCATATCCGCTGGCAGCTGGATGGTCCCATCGAGCCGGGCGTGTCCGGCATCGTAAGTTTCCGCATCCGGCCGGAAGTGGCAACCACTGACGAAGCGGGATGATCGCCGTTTCGCCCGAGCCGGGTAGGCATCCGGGCTGCCATCTGTAACAATCCGCGTCGCCACTCGTCCCAGCATCTTTATGTCACCGTCTTCAAAGCCCCGCAGGTCGCGAAAAAAGGCCGCACGCAAGACAACGTCCGCGTCGCGCCGGAAGCGGTCGCGCCTGCGCGGATTACTGCGCAGGCTCGCCGCCATCCTCGCCGTCGCGGCGGTCGGCTGGGTGCTCTGGGAAGGGCTGGTGGTTTACCTCAAGTTCGAGGGCCGCTACTGGGATCAGCCGGCGCGGGTCTATGCGGCGCCTCTCGAACTGTATCCGGGACGCCAGCTCTCGCAAGCCCAATTGATCGACGCTCTCAAGGCGCTGGGTTACCGAGAGGCAGACGGCGGTCAGGTGACGGGTCCAAGCTGGTGGCCTCAGGGCGCCACTGTGCGTCTGCGGACCCGCGCGTTTCGTTTCTGGGACGGCGAACAGCCCGCCGTCACCGCTCAGATCGATTTCAGCGGCAAATCGATTCGGCGGTTACGGACGGCAGACGGCGCCGAGCTTCCGGTATTGCGCCTGGATCCCCTGGAAATCGGCAGTATTTTTCCGTCCCACGGGGAGGACCGTCTGACCCTGGGGCCGGATGAAATCCCCGAGGGACTGCGTCAGGCCCTGGTGGCCGTAGAGGACCGGACCTTCTATTCGCACCACGGCATCGACCTCAGCGCCATTGCGAGGGCCGCGTGGGTCAACCTTCGGGCCGGCGAGATTCGCCAGGGGGGCAGCACCCTGACCCAGCAGCTGGTGAAGAACTATTTTCTCGACAGCCGACGGACGCTGGGCCGCAAGCTTCGCGAAGCGGTCATGGCTGTATGGCTCGACGCGCTCTACGAGAAGGAGGAGATCCTCACCGCCTACGTGAACGAGGTCTACCTGGGCCAGGACGGACGCCGGGCCGTCCACGGTTTCGGCTTGGGCAGCCGGTTCTATTTCGGTCGGCCGCTGGCCGAGCTGGAACTCCACGAGCAGGCATTGCTGGTGGCGCTCATCCGGGGGCCTTCCTATTACAACCCCTGGCGACACGCGGAACGGGCTCTGGAGCGACGCAATCTGGTGCTTCGTCGTCTGGCCGGGGAAGGGCTGGCGGAGGCGGAGCCGGCCGAGGCGTCCATGGGCAAATCTCTCGGCATCCTGTCAGCCGGATTCCGCGCCGGCTACCACCCGGCCTTCCTGGACCTGGTCCGGCGCCAGCTGGTGCAGGATTACGACGAGGACGATCTGACTTCCTCCGGGCTCAGGGTCTTCACGACCCTGGACCCGGCAGTGCAGCGGGCGACGGAGGAGTCAGTCTCAGCCGGTGTGACGCGGCTCTCGGAGGGGGTTCCCGCCCGATCCGAAATGCAGGGGGCCGCGGTGGTGGCCCAGCTGCAGACCGGCGAGGTCCTGGCCCTGGTGGGCGGCCGGGATACCGGATTCGACGGGTTCAATCGTGCCCTGGAGGCGGCGCGACCCATCGGGTCTCTCGTCAAGCCGGCTGTTTATCTGGCCGCCGTGGAACGGGGCGACTTCACCTTTGCCAGCCGGGTGGCCGACGAGCCGGTGGAGATACCGCTCCCCAACGGGAGCACGTGGACACCGGGCAATTTTTCCAACGAGACCCACGGCCAGGTCACGCTTGCCCGGGCGCTGGCCGAATCCTTCAACCTGGCGACGGTCAACCTGGGCATGGAGGTCGGGGTGCGATCGGTGGCCGAAGTGCTGCAACGACTCGGGGCAAGTCGCCCGGTGCCGGAGTACCCGTCCGTTCTGCTCGGAGCCCTGGAAATGACCCCCTTCGAAGTGGCCGGCATCTACAGCACCCTGGCAAGCGGCGGTTTCCGGTCCGTACCTCGTGCCGTGCGGGAAGTCGTGAATGCCGACGGCGAGCCCCTGGGACGATATTCCATCGAGGTGCAGCAGGCCTTCGATCCTGGCGACGTGTACCAGCTCAATCGCGCCCTGATGTTGGTGATGGAGCGCGGTACCGGCCGTTCGGCCGCACCGCTGCTGCCCAACGGGATGGTCACGGCGGGAAAAACAGGCACATCGGACGAATTCCGGGATAGCTGGTTTGCCGGTTTCGGGGGCGATAATCTGGCCGTTGTATGGCTGGGCAACGACGACAATTCGTCCATCAGTCTGAGCGGCGGCCGGGGTGCCCTGAGGATCTGGGCGGATATCATGTCAGGACTTGGTGGCAGCGACTTTCCGGCCATACCGCCCGAGGGCATGGTGGATGCCTGGGTGGACTACGAGACGGGGGAGCTGGCCGCGGAAGACTGCGGCGATTCGGTCATTATAGGACTGCCCGGCGACGCCCGGCTGCCGGTGAAAGCCGGCTGCGCCATGGAGAAACGTTCGCTGGGAGACACGGTGAAAGATTGGCTCAAACGACTGACAAACTGACGCCCCTGTACCTGATGGTTGTCTTGCTCATCGGAGGCTGCACCGTGGGCCCGTCGGTTCGCCCGGCCTCGGATGCGGCGGTGGAAACAGCGCCTGCGCCTGAGGCCTCTCCATCCAGGCCGTCAGACGCCGACGGTTCCCCCGCGCCGGCGGCGCCCGTCGAGCGGCCGCGGAACCCGGCAGCCGTGTCTCTCCAGACGACCGCCGAAGAGCAGCGGGCGGCGGGAGATCTGGAACGCGCGGCCGCGACGCTGGAGCGCGCCCTTCGGATCGACTCCCGGGATCCGCGGCTGTGGCTGGCGCTGGCGGAGATTCGGCTGGAGCAGGGTGATCTGGCGCAGGCCTCCGGGCTCGCCCGGCGGGCGGAGACCCTGGCGCCGGCCGGTTCGCCGGAGGCGGCCCGCGCGCGGGCCCTGGCGGCCCGGGCAGCCGGTGACTGACGATGCGCTCCGCCGATATCAGTCACGTGTTCTCCGAAGACGGACCTCTCGCCCGGGCGGTGGAAAGCTTTCGTCCCCGTCCCCAGCAGGCCGCCATGGCCCACAGGGTTTCCGAAACCCTGCAGGGCGGCGGCGCGCTTCTCGTGGAAGCCGGCACGGGTGTGGGGAAGACCTTCGCCTACCTCGTGCCCGCGCTGCTGTCCGGCCAGCGGGTGGTGGTCTCCACCGGCACGCGGAGCCTGCAGGATCAGCTTTTCGGCCGCGACCTGCCCACCGTGTCGGCTGCCGTGGGCCGGCCGGTCAGCGTGGCGATGCTGAAAGGAAGATCCAACTATCTGTGTCTGCACAGGCTGGGGGTCGCGGACCAGGAGGCGCGCCTCGGCAGCCGACAGGAAGCCCGCTGGTTTTCGCGGATCCGCCAGTGGGCCTCGAGCACGCGAACCGGGGACGTGAGCGAGGTTCCCGGCGTACCGGAGGACGCATCGGTGTGGTCTCTGGTCACCTCGAACGCGGACAACTGTCTGGGCAGCCGCTGTGCGGATTACGAAAAGTGCCATCTGGTGGCCGCCCGGCGGGAGGCCATGGAATCCGACGTGGTGATCGTCAATCACCATCTCCTGCTGGCGGACATGGTTCTGCGCGAGGAAGGCTTCGGGCAGCTGCTCCCCGGCGCAGACGCCGTCATCGTGGACGAGGCCCATCAGCTGCCGGAGACGGCGGTGAATTTCTTCGGCGTCAGCGTCGGCAGCCGGCAGCTCGAGGGACTGACATCAGACCTGATGGCAGAGGGCTTGCGGGCGGGCATCCGGCTGACGGAACTGGAACCCTACGCAGACGATCTGAGTCGGGCCGTCGCCGAGGCCCGCATTCATTTGGCCGGTCGGGACGGAAGACAGGCCTGGTCCGCCGCCCAGCCGGCCATCGACGAGCATGTGGCGCAACTGCAGTCGGCCGCCTCCCGACTGGCCGATGCCATTGGCCCGCTGGCCGACAGCGGCGCGGCCGCCGAGACGCTCGTGCGCAGAGCCAGGAGAGCCGCCGCCGCTCTCCAGAGTCTTGGCGAGGCGGAGGAGGGGACGGCCATCCGGTGGTTCGAGTCCTTCCGGCGCAGTTTCGCCCTTCACAGCACCCCGGTCGATCTTGCCTCAGCCCTGGGCGAGCGGATTCGCAGCCAGGCCGGTGCCTGGATCTTCACGTCTGCGACCCTGGCGGTGGGCGAGAACTTTGCCCATTCCGCCGACCGGCTCGGGATGCCTGAGGCCGATACGCTGCGCCTGGACAGCCCTTTCGACTTCGGCGCCCAGTCACGGCTTTATCTTCCGGAGGGACTGCCTCCGCCGTCGGCACCGGACTACACGGACCGGGTACTCGATTCGGTCCAGTCGATACTCCTGGCCAGCCGCGGACGGGCCTTTTTGCTTTTCACGAGCCACCGCGCCCTTCGCAGAGCCGCCGAGATACTCCGCGAAGAAGCGCACCCTCTGTCGGAATACCCGCTCCTGGTTCAGGGCGAGGCACCCAGGGACCAGCTGCTGCAGCGTTTCCGCGAACTCGGCAATGCCGTTTTGCTCGGGACCAGCAGTTTCTGGGAGGGCGTGGACGTGCGAGGCGAAGCCCTGGCGGTCGTGGTCATCGACAAACTGCCCTTCGCTTCCCCGGGGGACCCGCTCATGGCCGCCCGGCTGGAGGCCATCCAGGCTGCCGGGGGCCGGCCCTTTCCCGACTATCAGCTGCCCCAGGCGGTGATCTCGTTGAAGCAGGGCGTGGGTCGGCTGATTCGGGATTACGACGACCGCGGGGTGGTGGTGATCTGCGATCCGCGCATCACCGGCAAGAGCTATGGACGCGTGTTCCTGCACAGTCTCCCACCCATGCCCGTGACCCGTGACCTGGACGAAGTCCTGTCCTTTATCGAAGCCGACCTGGCGGAGGCCACGGCATGAAGATTCTCGCTATCGAGACGGCGACGGATGCCTGCTCCGTGGCCCTGTCCGTCGAGAGCCGGATGGTGGACCGACAAACGTGTGAGCCCAGGGTCCACGCGGAGCGGGTCCTGCAGATGGTCAGGGACTGTCTCGAGGAGGCGGATCTGAGCCTCGGCTCGCTGGACGCGCTGGCCTTCGGCCGGGGACCCGGCTCCTTCACGGGCGTCAGGATTGCCGCCGGCATCGTGCAGGGTTTGGCTTTCGGAGCGGACCTCCCTGTGGTTCCGGTGTCCACGCTGGCGGGATACGCGGTGGCGGTATGGCGTAAGAACAACGCCCGCCAGGTGGCCGTGGCGGTGGATGCCCGCATGGATGAGTGTTACTGGGGATGTTTCCGCATCTCGGAGGCGGGCGTCGCCAGCTCCATCGGCAAGGAAATGATCGCGAAACCCGGCGCCGTGCCCCCGCCGCGCGAGGGCGACTGGGTCGGCGTCGGATCCGGCTGGCAGGCATTTCCCGAGTTGCGATCGGCAATGCCGGCCGTGGATGTTCGGTCCGCGTCGATTCTGCCCATGGCCCGGGATATCGTCCCCACCGCTATCCGCCAATTCGAGCGTGGCGAAGCGGTGCCCGCGGAGCTGGCGCTGCCCGTCTATCTCCGGGAAAAAGTCGCCTGGCAGGGCGGTTCGTCAAAAAAATGAAATAAAGGGCTGCTCTAATTTCGCCCAAGTTACAATAGGGTAAGAGTATGGCCAGCAAACAGATTTTAATTGTCGAAGACGAAAAGCCGATCCGCGACATGATCGCGTTTGGACTGCGACGGGCTGGTTTCGACGTTCTCGAGGCGGAGGACTGCGCCACGGCGAGGGCCCGGGTCGCGGATCGTTTCCCGGACATCATGCTGGTGGACTGGATGCTGCCGGATTCCAGCGGGCTAGAACTGACTCGATGGATGAAGCGGGGCGAGGACACCCGCGAAGTGCCCATCATCATGCTGACGGCCAGGGCCGAGGAAGAGGACAAGGTGCGGGGTCTCGAGGGCGGTGCCGACGACTATGTCACCAAGCCGTTTTCGCCCCGCGAGCTGCTGGCCCGGATCAACGCCGTGCTTCGTCGCAGCAACGGCGGATCTCCTGACGAAGCGGTGACCGCAGACGGCCTGGTGCTGGATCCCGCCAGCCATCGGGTCCGGGCCGATGGCGAGGAAATCTCCCTGGGTCCCACGGAGTTCCGCCTGCTCAATTTCTTTATGACGCACCCGGAACGGGTCTACAGCCGCAGCCAGCTGCTCGATCGGGTCTGGGGTGGCAATGTGTACGTGGAAGAACGCACCGTAGACGTGCACATCAGGCGGCTCCGGAAAGCGCTGGAGTCCCATGGCTACGATCGATTCATCCAGACCGTGCGCGGGGCCGGCTACCGATTCTCGACCCAGACTGACTGATGCAAACGCCCTCCGCCTGGAGTCTTGTTCTTGTCCGGCTGTTCATCGCGATTGGTGCGGCGCTGACGGCGGGCGTCGTTTTCGGTTACCCGAAGTTATGGGTCATCGGCGTTCTGGCCGCCTACCTGGGATGGAATCTTTATCACGCCTTCCTGCTGGATCGGTGGCTCAATTTCCGCCGGGGCAAGCGACCGAGATCCGCGGCGGGAGTCTGGGGCCGGATCTACACGGGGATCTATCGTCTGGCGAATCGCGGGCGGGAACGGAAGCGTCGCCTGAATCGGGTGCTGAAAGAGTTCCGAAAGGCCACCGGAGCCATGCCGGACGCCAGCGTGGTTCTCAACGGGGAAAACGAAATCGTCTGGCTTAACGACGTGGCCAGCGATTACCTGGGTATCACAAAGGCGGACCGTGGCCGTCGGATCGATTACTTTCTGAGGGACCCGGATTTTGTCGAATATCTCAGACGCGAGAACTTCGACCGGCCCCTTCAGCTGGTATCGCCGGTGAAAGGCGGACGAAACCTGTCAGTTCGCATCATTGCCTATGGCCAGGATCAGCGCCTGTTGCTGGCGAAGGACGTGACCCGGGAGCGGCGACTGGAAAAAATCCGCCGGGACTTTGTCGGCAACGCCTCCCACGAGCTGCGCTCGCCTCTCACCGTAGTCAGCGGTTACCTGGACAGCCTCAGTTCGGACCCGGAACTCCCGGAAGGCTGGCGTGAGCCGGTCAGGGAGATGATGAACCAGTCCGCGCGGATGAAGAGCATTATCGATGACCTGCTGACCCTGTCCCGCCTGGAGGCCTCCCAGGAGCCGGCGGATGAGGAGTCGGTTGACGTGGGCGGACTGACGGCGCTGATTCGCAAGGACGTTCTGGCGGCGCGCTCGCCGTGCCCAGCCATAGACCTCGAGACAGATTCGGACGTGCGTATCCTCGGCGCGGAGTCGGAACTGTATTCGGCGTTCTGGAACCTGGTGCAGAACGCGGCGAAATATACCCCGGCGGATGGACGAATCCTTATCCGCTGGTTCGCCGACGACTCCGGTGGCTACCTGTCCGTGTCCGACACCGGGGTCGGCATTCCGGAGGAGGCCATTCCGCGCCTGACCGAGCGATTCTACCGGGTGGACAAGGGCCGGGACCGGATCAAGGGCGGCACCGGTCTGGGGCTGGCCATCGTCAAGCACGTGCTTCAGCGGCACGGGGCCACGCTTGATGTTGAAAGCGAAGTCGGCCGTGGCAGCACTTTCACCTGTCGTTTCCCGGTGGAAAGGCTGGTACACGATGACCGTCGTGTTCCCGCAACACGCGAGGCCGGCTGAAGGCTGAAGCGCCATCGGCGGGGTTATGCCCCCGAGCCGGGAGCAGGGCGCCTGTTGTCGCGACGGGATAAGGCAAACCATGCCCTTGCGATCGTCATAATTCTGAAACTTCCGCTCCCTAGACTCCCCATCACCGAAGTGGGAGATCGTTGTCGCATTCACGCATCGGCTTGCCGGAACGCCGCGGCGGGGATCGCACCACTCGACTGTTTTTCTTTCCAGAAACCATGGAGTCAATGATGGACATGAAAGCAATCGTCGGTGGAGCCAGCGTCGTGGCGCTTTCCGCCGCACTGGCCGCGCCGGCCCAGGCGGAGATGACCGTCGAGATCGGCGGCCGCATCCAGGCCGACTACGTGTACTACGACGACGACAATATCGACATGGGCGGCGCCGGCACCGAGTTCCGCCGCACCCGGCTGTTTGCATCCGGCAATATCGCGGACGACTGGAAGTACAAGGCGCAGTACGATTTCGCCGGCAACGAGACCGAACTCAAGGATATGTACATCCAGTACACGGGCTGGGACTTCGGCAAGATCACTCTCGGCCAGTTCAAGCAGGAGCAGGGCCTGGAGGTGCTGACCAGCTCCAAGTACATGACCTTCATTGAGCGGGCTTCCATCTCCGCCTTTGTGCCGGACCGCCGCATCAGCGCCGGCCTGGCCGGTGACGCCGATGCCTGGCACTACGCAGCCAGCATCTTCGGCGACGAGGAAGGCAACTCCGACGGTGCCCTTGGTGTTTCGGGACGGCTCGCCTGGGGGCCCTCCTGGCAGGATCCCAACGACGACTGGCGCACCCGCGCACGGCCCGAGACGCATCTCACGGGCGTCCGGCTGGTGGATACGGGCACCCTTGACGATATCGATAACGTCGTGACCTTCGGCTTCGAGGGCGCCTGGGTGCTGGGTCCCTTCTCCGTCCAGGGCGAGTGGATGCAGCAGACGGTGAACCGGGACTCCGGGGACGAGCCGGACCTGACGGGCTGGTACGTTTACGGCAGCTGGTTCATCACCGGCGAGAGCCGATCCTACAAGGGCGGCAAGTTCGGCCGCACCAAGGCCAGCAACGCCTGGGAACTGGCGGCCCGCTACAGCAACATGGATCTGGAAGACAGCAGTATCCTGGGCGGTCAGCAGGACGTCTACACGGTGGGACTGAACTACTACGTGAATCCCTACCTGCGGTTCATGCTCAACTACGTGTATGCGGACGCCGACGACGTCTCGGGCCGGTTTGACAATCCTGACGGCAGCCCCGGGCGCTTCTCGGACGAGCCGAGCGCCATCGCCTTCCGGGTGGCCATGGACTTCAAATAAGCTCGCGATCAGCCATTTCGTGAGCGTGAGAACGGCCCCGCCTGTCGGGGCCGTTTTTGTTTCGTTAAATCCCGCCGGCAGCACATTTATAATATGCAGCCAGCAAGGAGAAAGGGCATGACCATGCGTACCGAGGAAATCACTCATCATTATTCGCGACAGTTCAATGAGGAACTGGAGACGCTGCGGAGCAACGTGCTCGAAATGGGCGGGCTGGTGGAGGAGCAGCTGCGGCGCGCGCTCAAGGCCCTGGTCAAAGGCGACAGCGATCTTGGCGAGCAGGTCGTGGAGGACGACTTTCGGGTCAATCGGATGGAGGTCTCCATCGACGAGGAATGCAGCCAGATCATCGCTCGCCGGCAGCCGACGGCGGGGGACCTCCGGCTGATCATCACCATCATCAAGACCATCACCGATCTGGAAAGAATCGGTGACGAGGCGGAAAAGATCGGTTTTCTGTCTTCAAAACTGGCTGCCGAGGAGAGGCCCCAGAATCGTTACCGGGAGCTCAAGCACATGGGAAAGATGGTGCGGGAGCAGCTTCACAGCTCACTCGATTGTCTGGCCCGTCTCGACAGCGGCAGGGCACTGGAGATCGCGAAGGAAGACAGCATCGTGGACGAGGAGTACGAAGCCATCATGCGCCAGAGCATCACGCACATGATGGAGGATCCCCGCACGATAGGGCGGCTGCTGGATACCCTGTGGGTAGCCCGCGCGCTGGAACGAATCGGGGACCACGCGGTCAACATTTGCGAGTATGTGGTGTATCTGGTGCACGGCAAGGACATCCGGCATCTCGGTACTGGTATTGCCAGCCGGGACCCGCTGGCTGGGGCTGAGTCGACGGAAGATCAACGCCCTGGGCGCCCTGGCCTGTGGCGGCATGATGGGGTTTGCACTGTTCGCCCAGCACGTCATGGGCCTCGAGCCCTGTCCGCTTTGCATTCTCCAGCGAGTCGGCGCTGTGGGGCTCGGACTGGTTTTCCTGCTGGCCGCAATGCACAACGCAGGCCCTGCAGGCGCCCGCGTATGGGGGATCGTTATCCTGCTGACCGCCGGCCTGGCGGGGTCTGTCTCCGCCAGGCACGTATGGCTGCAGAACCTGCCGGCGGACCAGGTGCCGGCCTGCGGACCCGGCCTGGATTACATGCTCGATGTTTTCGGATGGACCGAAGCCCTGGCCATGGTGTTTTCGGGTTCGGGGGAATGCGCCGAAGTGGTATGGCGCCTCTTCGGGCTCAGCATGCCGGCCTGGGTGCTCATTTGTTTCGCGACGCTCGGGATAGCGGGCTTTCTGCTGAACTGGCGGCTGGCCAGGTCAGCGAC